>Ga0256404_1004407_pt1 | contig 26742 bp, 15 predicted proteins | sample RumenRJG_01DNA_FD_185990 | JGI IMG/M metagenome (GOLD analysis project Ga0256404, IMG submission 185990) | Bovine rumen microbial communities from Lethbridge, Alberta, Canada - RJG_01 | ecosystem: Host-associated > Mammals > Digestive system > Stomach > Rumen | place: Canada: Alberta | collected...
GCCACTAATAAAGGCAAAACAAGGGCTTTTTCAAGCTATAATTCTTAGCAGTCTGATGGAGATTTATAAGTATGAGAAAGTTAGGAAATTCAGAATCTTTCGAAAAGTTTTATTTAAACAATCAAATTTACGTAGATAAAACTGAATATATCTATAATCTCCTCAATTGGGAAGCTAGAGTATTTATCTCAAGACCTCGTCGCTTTGGAAAATCACTTACCTTAGATACTATTGGTACCTTATTTGAATCAGGTGTAGAGCCATATTTTAAAGGTACCTGGATTTATGACAAGTGGACTGAACCTACCTATCCTGTACTAAGACTAAATTTCTTAGATCTAGATAAATATTCACTTGACCTTTTTAAGCAAAAACTAAATGCAATCATTAGCTCATTTGCACGTGACATCAATGTCAAAAACTATGAAGAAAAATCAAAACCTGAACGCTCGATTAGTAACTTGCTTAAGAATTTAAGAGATGAGAATCGCCAAATCGTGATCTTAATTGATGAGTATGACTATCAGTTGGTATCTAACATCAATAATGAAGAGCTTTATAAGCAATTCCAAGTAGAATTACAAAACATCTATAACAATTTAAAAGATAAGTGGGCAATTAAATTCTTGCTTATCACAGGAGTTACCAGAACTAAAAACTCTTCAGCCTTTTCAGGTACTGATATCAATGACATTAGTAATGACAGTGCTTTTTCTCAGTTAATTGGTTTTACTCGTGAAGAGATTAAAAAGTACTACATTGATTATTTAAAGTTAGCTTCATCCTATGAGAATAACTGTAGTGTAGATGAAGTTACAGAGCCACAAATAGAGTCGATGCTAGACAAGCTTGAAGAGCAATATGGTGGCTACTGCTTTGATGAATTCTACAAAAAGAAAGTCTTTAACACTTGGTCTGTAAATAGCTTTTTTCAGTCAGTAAAGAGCAATAAGAAAATTCATTTTGGAGACTATTGGTATGACAACGGTGGAGTACCAAAGATATTATCTGACTTTGTGAAAAACTACGAGCACGAGTTATTTGAGTGTATCTTAAATGCTAGGTTCATCTCTGTTACAGAGAATGACTTTAAATTTCCTTCAACTTTAACCTCCATCGATCCAAAAGTACTGATGTGTCAGACAGGATATTTAACTTTACGCTCTAATTTAAAGTACATTGAGATCCTTTTAGGCATTCCTAACAGTGAACTTTACAATGCACTGCTATCCATAATGGCGTTCAATATTTTTGACGAAACAAAGCTTGTAAATATAAATGAACAAATTCTTGCCAAAAGTAAAGAGGTTGCTCAAATCATAAGTCTGTTGAATACTGTCATGAACTCAGTTTCAAATGACAACTATCCAATCAATTCTGAGACAATGGTTCAACAACTAGTTTATGTGTATCTCAAAGGTATTTGTAACTCTGTTAGCACAGAACTTCATTCATCAAAAGGTAACGCTTACCTTGTAATTGAGTCTGATATCAGAAGAATTGTCTTTGAATTTAAGTATGCTCAAAATGAGGCTGAAGCTAAGGCAAAGCTTAGTGAAGCTGTAGATCAGATTAAAACAAGAGACTACGGCAATATCATACCTAAAAAGAATGAGCTGTTAAGAATTGCAGTAGTCTTTAATGCAGATCCTAAGGTAAGGGCTTTTACAGAGTATCAGCAAGTTTAAGGTTAAATGAAACTGTTAAGTGCAATGCTTAATACTACCTATCATTAGCGCCACTTAATGCTTATCTTGTGGCGCACTAAGTTTGTAGTTCAAGAGAGTGGCACTAATCTTAATTTGTTTTAGTTAATACTAAGTTGTCTTGAAAAAAATGAACTAAAAGTCCATGTCTCACATCATCTCTTATTTTGAAAAAATTCTTCTAAAATACTCTCAAATTTGTCAATAATTATCACAAATTAGGGCAAAACAAGTTCTTTTCACGCTATAATTCTTAGCAGTCTGATGGAGATTTATAAGTATGAGAAAGTTAGGAAATTCAGAATCTTTCGAAAAGTTTTATTTAAACAATCAAATATATGTTGATAAAACTGAATATATCTATAATCTTCTCGAGACTGAAGAGAGAGTCTTTATCTCAAGACCTCGTCGCTTTGGAAAATCTCTTACCTTAGATACTATTGGAACCTTATTTGGAAAAGGAGTTGATCCTTACTTTAAAGGTACCTGGATTTATGATAAGTGGAAAGACACGACCTATCCTGTATTTAGATTAAATCTAATTGAATATCCAAAATCAGACCTAACAGAATTTAAAAGACGACTAATCAAAGATATTTCAAATTTTGCGCGTTTAAACAAAGTTGAAAACTATGTTGAAGATGAATCCCCAACAGGTTCACTAAAAAGTCTTTTAGAATCATTAGCGATGAAAGGCAGAATGATAGTCATTTTAATCGACGAATATGACTGTCAGTTAACAGCTAACATCAATGACAAAGAAGTTTACGATTCTTTTCAGGAGTTCTTAAGAGAATTTTACGGAACAATCAAAGGAAAGTTTGCTATTAAGTTTTTAGGAATAACTGGAGTTACCAGATTAAAAGACGTATCAATCTTTTCAGTAGGTTCTGATATTACCGACATTACTAATGACAGTTCTTTTTCTCAGATGATAGGCTTTACTCGAGACGAGATTAAAAAGTACTACATCGATTATCTAAAGTTAGCTGCATCATATGAGAACAACTGTAGCGTTGATGACGTAACTGATGACATGCTTGAGTCAATGTTAGATATGATGGCTCAGAACTATGATGGCTACTGCTTTGACGAAGATTATGAGAAAAAAGTATTTTGCACATGGTCAGTAAATACATTTTTTCAAACAATGGTAAGAAAGAAAAAAGTTCAGTTTGGAGAATACTGGTACTACAACGGAGGTTTGCCATCTATCTTAGTTAACTATTTAAAGACTCATAAATTAAACCTCTTTGATTATCTAGAAAAAGGTAAGTTCATACCTATTGCTACTAATGATTTTAAGAATCCAACATCTTTGACCTCAATCAATCAGAATGTACTGATGTGCCAAACTGGATATCTAACTTTACGTTCTAATTTAAAGTACTCAGAAATGTTATTGGGTATTCCAAATGGCGAAATCTATAAAGCTTTAACTTCACTTTTAGCAGCTAAGTTCTTTGAAGGAAAGATTAAAGTCTTTAATAAAAAAGGTATTAACATCATAGAAGAAGGCTCAATAGATGACATTGATTCTTTATTAAACACCATTGTAAATTCAGTACCATATGACAATTATCCTATTACCTCTGAGGCAATGGTGCAGTGTCTTATCATGGCATATTTAAGAGGAGCTGGATTTGATGTTTTATCTGAAGTTCATGAAGCAAAGGGCAGAGCTGATTTAATTGTAAATACAGATAACAGAAGAATTGTCTTTGAATTTAAGTATGCTCAAAATGAGACTGAAGCTAAGGCAAAGCTTAGTGAAGCTGTAGAGCAGATTAAAACTCGTGACTATGGCAACATCTTACCTAAAAAGAATGAACTGTTAAGAATAGCTGCAGTCTTTAATGCAGATCCTAAGGTAAGGGCTTTTACAGAGTATCAGCAAGTTTAATCTTAAATGAAACTGTTAAGTGCAAGGCTTAACACTACCTATCATTAGCGCCACTTAAGGCTTATCTTGTGGCGCACTAAGACCTAAGAACATGAGGAAAACTAATTCTAGTCTATTTTTTTAGATCATGAATTAGCTGTTTAACTCTAAGCGTGATTTTCAAAAGGTATTTATCTACTTTTTTCATACACCAATCTAAATCTGGAACGATGCCTTTATAAGATTAGTTCATAAGGTAAGGCAATGATTATTTTCTTCTAAATTCCTCAATCCTTAATTTCTCTTAGATCTTTGTACTCATAGCCTTACCTTCCAAATTTCAGTTTAAGTCCATATAGTTACTTGTAGCTAAGTTTACAGATCAAAAGCTCATATATCGGATTTTATAAAAGCAAAGAGCAATGTTGTAGCTGTGATCTGTTTAATTAGATAAAAAGGACTATAACAGCCCATCAATAAAATACCTGCTAAAGGTATTAGACCGTAAAGGCGAGGTTTGCATGAAATTTAAAGACAGCTTAAAAAAGCTCAAGCTCAATTTTAGAACCCATCCTGTGTTCAGCGTTGCATTCATCATTGCAACGGCATTTGTAGTGCTTAGTTTTGTACTTTGCTTTACAAGAGAGACTTTTGTAAAACAATGCGAAAACGGTGATATTGCAGCATGTATAAGAGCCTGTGCTATCAAAGGCAGAACTGCCTGTGCAAATCTTGCGTTTTACTATCAGCAAGGTATTCATATAAGAAAAGATGAGCATAAAGCTCTTTTCTATTACCAAAAATCGTGTTCTCAAAACTTAAGTTACGGTTGCAGACAGGCTGAGCTAATAGAAAAGCAACTTAATTATAAGATCTCCCACAATCAGTAGAAGATTACTAAAGGCAGAACACGTCAAACAAATTTAAAAACGCCATCAATTTACCTGATAACAGCAATTATACTAAAGCTCTAGCTTACAAAGCATTGTCAGTAGTGTATTCTTACTCCTTATGAAAAATGGTAAAGTGCTTAAAGATTGGCTATAAGGAATATATTACAGATTGCCCTGCATTATGATTTTGCATCAACAATTTCACAGCAGATTTTTCGTTCAGTCCCGATTTTTTTAGACAGATGCTTTAAGAGCTTCTGCAAAGAGGTTTTATATGGATTTTAGAGACTATGTAAATTCAAGAGACATTCGTGAGTATCTTTATAAGATTGACTATAAGCTGTCAAGTACTCAAAAGTTAGATATTGTTGAATACAACAATTATCTTACATTTGAGCAGAAGATCTCTTTGTTAGAAGAACTCTTAAAAGAGAATGATGAAAAATTACAATGCGTGAGCTTTTCAGCTGAAGGAGAATACAAAAGTTATAAAACGAAGAGTCTTCATGTAATTATCAAACGTAAGATAGCAACTTATAGAAAAAGACTGAAGCTTTTAACAAAAAATGAGAGCGGTTGCTTCTATGAATCTTCCTTATTGCTAGATAGACGTGATCCTTTTGGAAAAGATATATATGAACTCAAGATGGAAGATGAAAAGTTGGCTGAAACTATGACCGTCAGCGATTTTGGTAAATTCAATGAATTTGTAAATAATTACTCAAGTCCTTTTCACAGGTATTATGCCAATTATCAGGACTGTCTGAATGATTATCTTGAAGCAGTCAACGGTATCTATTGTGAATACATAAAACAGACTTTCTCATCTCAAGAAGATCTAGAATCAGATGAATGGGAGCTTGATGATGATTATGATGATTATGATGATTCGGATGATGATTCTGATGAGAAATTTAAAGACGATGTAGATGATGATTTGGATACTAGCAATATAGTATCTAACAAAGAAAGGCTTTCATCTCTAATTGAAAAATACGCTCTTACTGAGGATGATCTTAATAAGGTAAAAAGAGCATGTGGAATTGAAGGCGCTATCAGGAAGATCTACCTCTTTTACAAAACAGATAATACCTTACAAGATAAAAATAATAACGTCTCATCTGGAAAGAACCAGTATGTGTCAGCCTATTTAAATGACAGAGGAGAGGTAAAAGACGTATTATCAAATATAGATAGATTGGATTCATTTGAAAATAAAATTATTTATACAGATGATCCAATTCCTGTGCCTTTTAAAGAAGGTGATATTGTTTCATATGTCCATTTTTACAGTGATCCTTCATCTAATGGCTACAATGTAAAGTCAGCATCTGATCCTTTTGTTGTGACTGATTTTCTTGAAGATGAATTTGATCATCCGTTCTTTTGTGAAAGAATTTCAACAGTTGATGGAAAGAGTCACTTACTTGATGAAGATTACAATTACCACTTATATGATTTAGAGTACTACAGACGTCCTTTAGAGGGTAAATTTTTAGCGCTTAAAGCTATAAGAAATTTCTGTATTGATCCTGATAATCATGACGAGCGCGATGCTAATCTTCTATTGGAATATTTCGACCTAAAAGCAAAACTTGATGATTATGAAGAAGGTGTTGAAATTGCAAGCTTTAAAGTTATTGATAGCCTAAAAGAAAAGGTTGATAACATCTTCAAGAAGATAAAGTCTAAACGAAGTTTACGCCGTATCATTGATGAGAAATATAGAAATAGGACTCATCTAAGATATATAGGTCATGGGGAATGCCAAGACTGTCAAAACATAAAGATCTATCTTGATGATGAAAAATTAGCTCCTAAAGGCTATGAACAGTGTAGCAGTGTAAAAGAGACAATTGAGCTTATTAAACTTTGTGAAAGTTCAGGTACCTATATTGAAGAGATAAATCTTGATAGTGACTTAGGCAAGTACGCAAAAGATGGAGGAGATGCCATGAAGCTTCTTGATTACTTAGTAGAAAGAAGAACTTTCTACAAAGTTAAGCTGCATACATCAAATCCTGAGGATAGAGCTAATATGCAAAAAGTCATCGACAAGTACTGGCCAAAAGGTGACAGTATCTAGTGTTATCAAGAGCATAAAGCCTAGAAAATCCTAAGATTTAGTAATCTTAAAATGAACTACAGCTCCTAAGGTAAGATCTTCTACATAGGAGCTGTATCTTCAAAAGCGACAGTTAGGTTTTATTCATCAAAGCAAGGGCTGGAAATAGACCTTATTTAATCACAAAATGAACCTAGTTAAGGTAACACTTGATACCAAATCCTTGATACACACGAAACTTAATCTTGTACCCATTTCTTAAAATAAGATCTAATACGTCATTTCTTAGGCATAAAAGCAAAGCAATCATAAAAGCTAGTAATCATAAAAATCACATTCTCATAAAACATAGATCTCAAGAAGCGCGACCTTTTCACCAGATTCACCAGAATTAGCATTTAATCTTTCACTAGAATTGGCATCAGTGCTTTCTTGTCTTTAGAAACTTAAATTTGACAGCGGTTATTGTACAGAGCTCTCTTTGAAATAAATCTAAGTGGCCGTCACCGACACATCATTTTCTATAAAAAGTTACTTTAAAAAGCTACGAGTGCGGTCATTATGCATGCGTCAACTACGCGGACACTTTTGCCAATAGTCTTGACCAAGACTAAATCTAAAGAAAGCAAAGATATGGCAATTGAACGTTACATGTGTTTAATAGCTTATTTTACTTACAGCACAGACAATTTCTCCAATTTATCTAACTTCATTTTTACCTACGACAAAGCTTCAAAGCTTGAAGCCTCAAATTTTTACATCCTTTAAACACACATCACGATCTTGAACGGTTGCTTTATAAGATAGCTTCAAAGTTAAGGCAACTTCAGGTGATTTTTATCTTTGTTCCTCTCATTTCGTAAAAATCACTCTTGTGAAGTTGCCTTAACAACGTTTTAAAAGCACTGTAAAAAAGCCCTCAAAAAAATTTTGCGTATAATTACATAAAAATAGGTATCCTATATACCGATTTTTATGTTAGCATAAAAACATGTTTTATGAACTTTGATTAAATCTCCATAAATCTTAAGAAAAGTAACCAGAGAAAAAGAGTTCTCTGTTTTCTAATTTTAAGAGGCAGTACCCCGTAATGAGGGAATTTAAAACAAGACAGAGCAAACTTGAGTTGATCTTCTTAAAGAGTTTTTTAGTAGGGAAAAAGTAAAAGGGCAAAAGCAATAGGCAAAAGAGAGCATGCTGACAACAGAATTGGTAACAACAGAATTGGTAACAACGTTCTGAAGTAAACACAGTAAATTACATCATGAGATTCATGATAAACAACTTTCAGGATATAGAGTAAAACAACAGGGGTGAATATATGATTTTAAGAAGCAAAGCTACAACTGACAATGAATGGAGACCTTCACCTGATTTATTAGAGATATCTTCATATCAGGAGCCGGTATCTCTAGATGAGACTGAGTACAAATCTAAACGCCTTGTTAAGGTTTTGAGTGATTTGAAAGTAGCGGCATCTTTTGTAAATGTTGTAACAGGTCCAGTTGTCTCAAGATATGACTTTTGTCTTGCACCTGGTGTCAGGTCAAGGATTATCGTAAAATTAGAAAGTGATATACAGCAAGGCTTAATGTGTAGAAATATCATAATCAAAGAGGTAATACCTGGATCTCCATGTGTGGGTATTGAAATTCCCAATGATAAACGCCAGATGATCCGTTTAGGTGACATTATCGATTCTGATGATTTCTCTCAATCAAAAGCCAAATTACCAATATGCTTAGGAGTAGATACAGTAGGATCAAATGTTATTGCAGATCTTACAGATGCTCCTCACTTACTGATAGCAGGTAGTGAAGGTTCAGGTAAATCTACAGCTTTAAACTCAATGCTGTTATCTATGCTTTTTGCAAAATCACCAAATGAGTTACGTCTTATCTTGGTTGATTCAAAGACTTGCGAGTTCTCTCAATATCAGAACTTACCACATCTATTAACTCCAATTATTACTGAGCAAGATTCAACTGTAGCAACATTGGCATGGTTGATTAAGGAGATGGAGCGCCGTTGTAAGCTTCTATCTTTGATGTATCAGCCTAATATTTCTCAGTTAAACGATTTCATCAAAGAAAAGAACCTCAAAGGAGAGAAAGTTTATGATCCTATGTGGTGTGAAAACTCTGCAGAAGATCAACCAGAGCTAAAGATAGTTCCATATATCGTATTAGTAATTAATGAGTTAGCAGACTTAATACCTGGAGCTATTGTAACCAGAAAGAAAGATAGCGATACCCCTGAAACTCTAATTAGAAGATTAACAACTAAAGCAAGTGTAGCTGGTATCCACTTAATCTTAGCAACAGAAAATCCAAGAGCTGATGTTATCACCGGAGCAATTAAAGTTAATATTCCATCTCACATTGCCTTTACAGTTCAAGATGAAAAGGAATCAAGAATGATTCTAGAAGAGACAGGGGCAGAAAAGCTGTTAGCTAAGGGAGATATGCTAATTAAATATGAAAATTTAAACAGAGCACAAATGTTCCGTGCTCAAGCTCCTTTTGTTAGTAGTGATGAAATTGCAAAGGTCGTATCAGCCTTTCATCAGTACTATGGTGATCCTGAGTATGTTGGTGATCCTGAATATGTAGAATCTATTACAGAATGTGAGAGCGAGGGGGCATCTTACAATAACAGTATCTTTGATGTTGACGATTATGATTTTTCCAAAACTCCACTCGATCCAAAGTTTATCGAGGTTGTGGATTTTGCTAGAAAATATTGCATTCAAGAAAGGCGTCTTTCTTTATCAGAGCTTCAGAGCTCTTTTTGCTTTGGTTATAACAGAGCGCGTAAAGTTTATCGTCAGATGCAATCTTTGCGTATCCTCGATAGTAAGGGGTATTTTAAACTTGAAAGGTAAAGAGCCTGAGCAATTGACGCTGTGCCTTAGTCAATAGTTTGAGTAAGATTTTAGTAAGAGAAAGGTAGGATCTTGTTGTAACCATGGGGTAAAACATTGCTCTCATGATGATATCTTACCTTTAGCCTTAAGTAAGGTGTTGTGAGATAAGCTGAGCTAAGGGAAGATAAGGAAAAATGAGGAAAGATAAGATAATGAAAAATGAGAAAAGATAAGGTAAGGTAGTTCTAAAAGAGCATTGGTACTAAGATCTTTTGAAAGTAAGAACAGTAGTACAAAAGCCTCAATGCTTGACTTTACAGCAAAAGACCTCTTTAAAGCGATGAGCTTAAAAGAGGTCTTTTAAGATTTTAGCTAATCTTTAGGGGCAGCTTAAATCTTTAGATTTAATTAAATCTCATAAGATAAGATCTATAAGACAGTCAAATCTAAATCTTAGAAATAACTCTTATAAGAGCGCGTCTTACTTGGTTTCAAATTACTTGGTACCAAAGATTCTGTCACCAGCATCACCAAGACCTGGGCAGATGTAAGCATCTTTGTTTAACTGACGGTCTAACTGACCTACGTAGATCTGAACATCAGGATGAGCTGTAGCCAGTTTCTCTAAACCTTCAGGGGCTGCAATGATGCATAAAAACTTAATCTTTTTGCCACCTTTTTCTTTAATCATATCTACAGCATCAACAGCTGAGCCACCAGTTGCTAACATAGGATCTAAGATCACACAGGTTCTCTCTTCAAGGTTCTGTGGTAACTTGCAGTAGTAAGGTACTGGTTTGTGAGTTACCTCATCACGGTACATGCCAATGTGACCGATTCTAGCTGAAGGTACTAAGGCATCAAGACCTGGTACCATACCTAAACCTGCTCTTAGCACAGGAATAATAGCAAGCTTTAAACCATCTAACATTGGAGTCTGGCACTTCTCTAATGGAGTCTCAACTTCAACTTCCTTTAAAGGTAAATCGCTTAATGCTTCATATGCCTCTAGCATAGCGATTTCTTCAATTAAAGTACGGAACTTATTAGTAGAAGCCTCTTTATCTCTTAATAAAGAGATCTTGTGCTTGATAAGAGGGTGCTTGAAGATTGTAATGTTAGGCTGTTTTGTAAAATCCATTCTATTTATCCTTTTTCTATCAACTAAATCTACATAATTTTCAAATCTGTATATTTATAAAGCTGTCTATTTGTAAATCTACTTATTTTCAAATCTGCTAAATTTTAAAAGTGATCTATACCTTTACTGTAAAGGAAAATGCTTTTAAAAGTTAACTATCTAAAAGTAGTTATCTAAAAGTAGTTTTCTATAAAAGTAGCTTTCTATAAAATCAATCTTCTACCAAAGAAACTCTCATTAAAACTAACTTCCTATAAAGTAACTCTCAATAAAAGTAATCCTCTACCAAAGTAATTATCAAAAAACTTACTTTCTAAGAAGATAACATTCAATAAAACAAACTGTTAATAAAAGAACAGACAGTGTCTGTTCTTTTACCTTACAAGGCTAAGCCTTGTGGTGGATCTCTTTTTCAATAGCGTTCTCATCGAAAACGTATTTGTTACCAGGTAATACTGCATTTAAAACAATACCTGCAATTGCAGCAATAGCAAGTGAGGTTAAGGTTACAGAGGTACCAAATACAGAGAAGGTTAAACCGTCTTTAAAGCCTAAGCCTGACACAAAGATCACAGCTGCAATGATGAGGTTTCTTGACTTAGATAAGTCAACTTTATTCTCAACGATGTTTCTTACACCAATAGCTGAAATCATACCGTAGAGGATAAAGGAAATACCACCGATGATAGCTGTAGGCATGGTTGAAATGATAGCTGAGAACTTAGGTACAACTGAAAGAATGATAGCAAGTAAGGCTGCCATTCTTACAACCTTAGGCTCATAAACTTTAGACATTGCTAAAACACCGATGTTCTCACCGTAGGTAGTATTAGCAGGACCGCCGATGAAGCCAGCAAAGGCTGTAGCTAAACCATCACCTAATAAGGTTCTGTTAAGACCAGGCTTTGCAATAAAGTTCTTACCCACTGTAGCAGAGATAGCTGACATATCACCGATGTGCTCCATCATGGTTGCAGCTGCAATTGGTGCCATTACTAAGATAGCGGTTAAATCAAACTTGCACATCTGGAAAGGTGGCAGACCTACCCATGAAGCACTAGATATTGAAGCATAGTTAATAATTGCTGAGCCATCAGTATTAGTAAAGCCAGAAATATCTAAAATTAAAGCTACGATGTAGAGTAATACTACGCCCATTAAAATGGGGATGAGCTTTAACATGCCTCGTCCCCAAATATTAAATACGATAACGGTTAGAATTGCAGCTAAGGCTAATGGCCAGTTAACTGCTGAGTTTGCAATAGCAACTGGTGCTAGAGACAGACCAATACAAACAATCATAGGTCCTGTAACTACAGGAGGTAAGAATCTCATGACTTTTGCAATACCTACTAACTTAATAATAGCTGCCATCACAAGATAAACTAAACCTGCGACAACCACACCACCACAGGCATAAGCTGCTTTATCATTAACACTCATGGTTGCATACATGCCAGTGTTAAAGTTTGCAATAGTATAGAAACCACCTAAGAAAGCGAATGATGATCCTAAAAAGGCAGGAACCTGTAACTTAGTGCATAGGTGGAAGATTAAAGTACCGGCACCTGCGCAGAATAAAGTAACAGAAACTGTAAGACCAGAGGTTAATTCTTCACCTGTAGCATCTTTAAAAAAGCCCATGACGAGGATTGGTACCAAGATAGTAGCACCGAACATGGCAAACATATGCTGAACTGCTAAGATCAGCATTTTCTTTTTGTTGAGCACAAGGGGAGTTTCAATAGTATTGTCTGTGTTATTCATAAAGTTGTCTTTTAGGTAAGGTTGTTGAGTAGCTGTATTCATACAGCGTCATTTAACTGCTTTAAAAGCACAAAGGCACGATCTTATCAGAGTAAGCTAATTTTGACTAGAAAATAAGAATGTACAAAGACATTCTGTATAGGTAAATAGTCAAAGAGGTAAACAGTCTAACAGTAAGATGCTACTAAGGTCCTACAACTAAAACTATTACCACAAATACTCAATAAGTGAGCCTCTTTTAAAGTAGCTAGAAGAATTTTACATCAAAATAAAGAGGGCAAACTTTCTAAATATTAGCGGTTTTTAGATTACAGATTAAGATCACAGATTGAGTTCTTATAAAAGAAATCTTGCACCAAAATACAAAAGGCAGTGACACAAGTTTGTCTTAAAAGTCTGATGTTGACTCACCTTTGATACATTTGGTAAAGAATGATGAAGTAGGTAAATTACCTTTACATCAATAATATATTTTGCCCATTTAGAGACATTTGAATCAATTCAAATAATAAAGGCATATAGGAAGTCTAAAATTCTTAGAAGCTATGCTTTACTTAATGGATCGGTATTGAGCAGCTGTGTTTATCAAAGATAATGTAAATAGCACAGCACTGCCTTTAACTACCTGAACCTCAGGGTAAGCATCACTATGATCATATCCATTGGTGCCTAGCATATTAAGACCATCTTCAGGTTCTAAAAATCCAATCTCTCCATAGAGTGATTCAACTTGATCTTTTATAACTGAGAATTCAGTTACCTCAGGTATAGGCTTAAAAGATCCTGTTTTATTATTACCGCTTAAGTATCTGTAACCAAGATTTGTCCAAATCTTAAGTTCGGTATCAGACATGACGTAGTACCTGAATTGATCCATGGTATTTAAGTAGGCTGCGCCAAAGTATTTAACCTCTTTTATAATGCTGTTCTTATCAATGGTATCTCCATCTAGTAAGAACACAGCATCTTTTAAGGTTCTGTATGGATAGTCAGTTTCTGTAGAATCTACGCTATATTGAACGATAACTAGCTTTTTATCTGAATCACTTAGTGTAGCTGAATAGATTTGTCGTGTAACTTTAAAGTTATAGTCTCTTATCTCAAAATCAGGCTTATTGATCTTTGATAAAACATCATTGAGCTTAGGCTCTCCATTTTCAAAGTAGGTGTTAATTTTGGTAATGTCACCAATATTCTCACAGGCAACACCTAGTACACTAGCGCAACCTGTAAATAAGAAGGTAAAAGCTAGAAAGAGTATTGATAAGAATGACAATGGTAAAACATGCATTCTTGAAAGATCTTTTAGAAGTTTCATAAGCTACCATCTAAATTGGTGTGATTCCTAAATTGTAGTAAAACCGCTGGTAGTATTTTAATCTCAGTAAAGCTATAAGTTATTGTACAAAAAGCTTAAGGTAAGGTGAGGATAATTAACTAAATTTGAGTGGTGTATTAAGACAATTGGTAATTATCAGGTCAATGCAAAGAAATTTCATGATGTAGTTCAAGATCCTTGTTTTGCATGAAGAATTTCAATGTAAAAATGGGTAGCATAAAGAAAGATCTTATATGTACTCTTTAAAAAGACTTTTAATGAAAAAAATATATGTGTACCAAAATATGGAATGAAGATTTTATATACTTTCAGTGTACACATGAAAAAGAAAAATTCTAACAAAGTTAAGTCAGACCATAGATTTATTTCGGAGAAATATAATGGGAAGCGGTTTTCAAACACCAATAACAATAAAAAACGCAATAGATAAAATTCATAAAAGAGAGTTTCTTATTCCTGCAATTCAAAGAAAGTTTGTGTGGAAAAGTTTTCAGATAGAAATGCTCTTTGACAGCATTCTTCGTGGTTATCCCATTAATTCATTTATGTTTTGGAAAATTTCTGATCCCCAAATTAAAAGTGGTTTCAAGTTTTACGAGTTTTTGACTGATTTTAGAGAACGATATAACGAAAATAATAAAGACATTAATACTAAAGCTGTAGATGACTTCTTTGCAATTATAGATGGCCAACAAAGACTAACCAGTCTTTATATTGGTCTTAGAGGATCTTATGCTTATAAAATTCCAAGAAAATGGTGGGCAAACGATGAAGAATCATTACCTACAAGACATTTATATTTAAATCTTAGCAAGCCAGTGGACCAACAGTACGATAATCAAAAAATGTATGATTTCCGTTTTTTGAGTGAAAATGACCTTGCTAAACTAAATCTCACTGGAGATTTCTGGTTTAAAGTTGGTGATATTCTTGATATAGATGAAACTAATAAAGTTATAGCTTATTTATCCCAAAAGAATTTATATACATGTTCATATGCAGTGGAGACTTTATCAAAATTATATGAGGTAATACATCGTCAATCTTTGATTAATTATTATTTACAAGAAGATCAAAACGCTGACAAAGTTCTAGACATTTTTATTAGAACCAATAGTGGCGGTACTTCATTGTCTTTTTCAGATCTACTTATGTCAATGGCCTCAGCCAATTGGAAGAAAATAGATGCAAGAAAAGAAATGAATAGCGTCGTTGAGCAGGTTCTAAATATTAAAAATGGTAATTTCTCAATTAGTAAAGATTTTGTTTTAAAAACATGCCTTTTTTTATTAGCCGACAATATCAGATTTAAGTTGGTCAATTTTTCATTTAAAAATGTTGAATTGTTTGAAGAAAATTGGAAAAAAATTAAGGATAGTATTATTGCAACTTTTAATCTTCTTGCTAAATTGGGATTTAATGATGCAACGTTCAGAGCAAAAAATGCTGCTATTCCTGTAATATATTATGTTTTCAACAAGAACCTATCATCATCAATTGTGAAAGCTACATATGACAAAGAAGACAAAAATAATATAACAAATTGGCTGATATTGTCTTTTTTGAAATCTGTATTTGGCGGTCAAACAGATTCTATTTTAATTACAATTCGAAAAGTTCTAAAAGAATCAAGCTTTGATAAATTTCCAAGTAAAGACCTGATGGATGCGTTTAAAGACGATGCTGCTAGAAATTATAGTTTTGATGATGAATTTCTAGATGGATTATTAGAATCTCCAAAAGATTCTACTGATGCTTTCTATGTTTTACACCTTTTGTATCCTAATCTAGATTTCTTTAATCAAAGTATTCATCAGGATCACTTGCATCCAGCATCAATTTTCAAAGATCAAAAGAGACTTTTGGAATCTATACCTAATAACGATCTTGATTATGCAAAAGACGAAAAACATTGGAATAGTGTACTGAATTTACAGCTTCTAAATGACTCCTTAAATGAGTCAAAAAGTGATAAACCTTTAGCAGAATGGGTGCAAGAGAATAATATAGATAACGCCTCTCTTTTAGTGCCTGCAGGTACAAGTCTTGATATAAAAGATTTCAGAGCTTTTATTGAAAAGAGAAGGAAGTTTATTAAAGATTACTTGAAAAATTTAGTAAAAAAATAAGCAGTATCTTTAATAAACATCGTCAATAAGTGAAGTAAAGCTCATTGATACCATGCACTGGATCTTAAAAAGTAGACGTGATTATAGGTGGTTGATATAAAAAGTATTTATATATCAATAAGATAAGGCAATTTTGGGTGTTTTCGATTAAAATGTGTATAACCAAAAAAACATTAAGGAAAACACCCAATGCAAAGTTTATCTAAAACTGACAACAATGCCAAACAACTTTTTAATATTTTTTTACGGGCTGTGCAGTCAAGCGTAGTTAGAACGCTTGCTAGAGACAGCAGATTCATTGTTCGTTCTAGAAAAATGGATCCTTTCATGTTACTTCGAGCTTTTGTTGAAGTAATGGGAACTGATAAAGAATTCAGCATATACAGTATCTATGAGAGATACGTGCAGATATGTATTAAAGAGAAACTAGAGTTCATGAAGTGGGAACCATTCTATGACTTTCTAGTTAAAAAAGAGTTTGTCTTATTTGTAGAAAAGCTGTATGAGATTGTTAATGCAACAGCTTTAGAGCAAGACTTCTCTGAAGGTGCTGAACTAGTAAAAGCATTAAAAGAGAGAATGTCTAATCTTAAAGGCATAGTTTTACAGGATGGTTCTGAGGTAGCAACCAATAGTAGTTCCTATAAAGGAAAGATAACACCTCAGCTAAAGTTGCATGCAACACTAGATTTAGGCTCTCTGGCAATGAGAAAGAGCAAAATCACCCCAGGAGTTAAATCTGAAAGGGCTTGTATCAGTGTTTCTCAGCTTGCTAACTACTTGTTAATAGCTGATGCAGGATATCCTGCATTAAAGCTCTTTAGGAGCATAGAGTCTTACCATGGCTTTTATTTAATTAAGCTCACTACAGCCTCTACACTGGCTGTAACTGAAGCTTATAAAATTGAAGAAGATGGTACTGCTACTAAACAGGAAGTAATAGAAAAAGGAAAAGTTCACCGATACGGTGATCATGTAGGTTCAGATAAATTTAAAGACGGTTGCACCCACGATTTTAAAGTTGCTACAGCTAAGGTTAAAGCTTTAGATGGCATCAGTAGATACGGTTTCAGAGTAGTGAAGGTTTATTTACCTGATAATGCATCAGCTCAGGAATTACAAGGTTCAGGAGTTGATACCTATGTTGAAAGAGGTAAGACTATAAGTAAAAGATTTGTCTTACTTGCCACCAACATTCCTGCTGATGTTGCTGACGCAGAGCAAATAGCACAGCTATATAGAGCAAGATGGATTGTTGAAATTGGTTTTAGAATTCATAAAGGATTCTGTGGTCTTAAAAAGACCTTAACTAAGAATAAGAACTTGGCTAAAGCTTTAGTAGTGATGTCTCAAATTGTGTACACTCTGAAACTGCTATTAGCTCAAGGTATGGAGCTCATTACAGGTAAAGTTCTGTCTCCTAAAAAGACAGCTCATTATGGCTCTATTGTTTTAAATGAGATCTTGTCATTGTTGACGCATAAACGAAAGTGTTTAAACAGCATCAAACAATGGTCAGAAAGGTTCTCGTGTTGGACAAAATCCAAACCGAGTTATATAAACAGGTTAAAAGGAAAAGGTTTAAGCTGCATCACTGAAGTTCTTAGAAAAACTCCTATAAAACTAGAAGGTAAATCTACTGGAACTTCAACAAGTTGCGTTTCTTAAACTGCAATGTATGCATTGATACATGCTTTAACAAAATAATCAATACAATTTAGAAAACTCAATATGTCAGAATTAGAAAAAAATTCAGATCAAAATTTAGCCGTTCAAACTATCGAAGGTCCTGTTTTGATTATTGCAGGTCCAGGAACAGGAAAAACTTATACACTAGTAAAAAGAATAGAGAATTTAATTCTTAATCATGGAGCACAAGCTTCAGAAATTCTAATTGCTACTTTTACAGAAAAAGCTGCTAAAGAATTGGTTACTCGCATTTCAAACGCATTTCAAGATAAAGATGTAAAAGTAAATGTTAATGAAATGTATATTGGAACTATTCATTCCATTTGCTTGCGAATTTTGAAAGAAAATTTGGAATTTACTAGATTAAAGAAAAATTACAATACATTGGACGGCTTTGATCAATGCTTTACAATTTTTCAACATATAAAAGAATTCAGAAAGATAGATAACTTTACATCAATTGCTGGTGAGAATGTTTCTACAATGGTTCAAGCCCAAAATATAGCAAAATGGGTAAATTCGTTGACTGAAGAATTAGTTGAACCAAAAATCTTGTTGGAAGATGATGACCCTAAGTGCGTTGCCTTAGGTCATATATTGGCAACTTATCAGAATTTGACTTCGAAACTTAATTTAATGGATTTTGCTCAAATACAGAGTGAAACATATAATTTGTTAAAAAACAATCAAGAGGTTCTTAGAGCTTTAACTGAAAAAATAAAATACTTGATGATTGATGAATATCAAGATACAAATTTCATACAAGAGCAAATTGTTTTTTTATTAGCTGGAAACTCTCAAAATATATGTGTAGTTGGTGATGATGACCAAGCTTTATACAGATTTAGAGGTGCAACTGTAAGAAATATCCTAGAATTTAAGAATAATTTTGAAGAAGGCAAGTGCAAGGTTTTCTACCTAACTAAAAATTATCGTTCAACTAAGCAAATTGTTGATTTTTACAATAAGTGGATGCATACAACTGAAGGTGACGATTTTGGCTTCAGATGGAATAATTTTAGGTATGACAAACAAATAGTATCTGCACCACATCAAAATGATAATGCAATTTCAGTAGCAAAACTCAGGTCTTTTTATTCAGATGAAGAATGGTGCGAAAAAATTCATGATTTCATCTGCAAATTAAAATCAGAAAATAGAATTACCGATTTTAATCAGATCGCTTTTTTATTCAAATCCGTAAAAAACGAAAAAGTAATAACCTTAGCAAGTTATCTAGAAAGTAAAGGCATAAACGTATATTCACCGCGATCTGCTCTATTTTTTGAAAGAGATGAGGTAAGGCTTGTTTTGGGCATTTTCATGCTCTCGTTCCCTCAGTATGTAAATAAACTGGAAAAAGCAGATGCGTTTAAATTTCTCCAGGACGATGTACGAAAGTATTACTTTGAATGCATAAATTATGCAAATCAAGAATTGAAGAATAATAAAGATCTTGCTAGGTGGATTGTATTCCACGGTAGACAACATATTTGCCTTAAAGAAAATACAGATTATTCTTTCACATCTTATCTCTATCAGATGTTTCAGTATGAACCTTTTAAAACTTTACTATCGATTGATGAAAACTCTAACGCAGTTTCTAAAAGGCCTTTACATAATTTAAGTTTATTAACAAAAATCTTTGGCAAGTATGAATACATTAAAGGATTAAGTGTTTTAACAAAAGAAAATATAAACAAAAGTGTAGAGGATTTGTTTAATCTTTACATTAGACTTCTTTATGAAGGCGGTATTTCTGAATACGAAGATGAAGCTGAATATGCCCCTAGTGGTTGCATTTCTTTTATGACAATCCATCAATCAAAGGGAATGGAATTTCCAATAGTATTTATTGATTCATTATCGTCTTCACCTAGAAAACAATGGACAGATCTGTCTGTTGAAATTGAAGATAAGTTTTATTCAAAAAGTGTTTTTGAACCTTATGATTCAATCAAATATTTTGATTTTTGGCGTTTATTCTATACAGGCTTTTCAAGAGCTCAAGATTTACTTGTTTTAACATGTAATGAAAATGATAGAACTCCTAGTAAGTATTTTAAGAATACTATGGAGCAACTCCCAGAAATAAATGAAAAGTTTGATGTTTCAAATTTAAACTTACACTCAGTAAAACCAGTAAATATCAAACCTTCTTTTTCATTTACATCTCATGTAACTGTTTATGAGACTTGTCCAAGACAATACAAATTTTACAAAGAACTAGAATTTCAACCTGTCAGAACAGGTAGCGTAATGTTCGGTAAATTAGTTCACGAAACAATTGAGGATATTCATAAAGCAGCTTTGAGGAATGAAACTCAGTTGATCACAGCAGATAACATTCAATCATGGTTTGATGCAAATTATGACGCTTTAACTCTTGCAGAACACTCGTACCTATCAAAACCGCAACGAGATGTTGCTTTAACGCAAGTTCTAAATTATGCAGAAAGACAAACAGATTGGTCTGTGATAAAGGAAGCTGAAGTTGATGTCAGTTTGGTACGTCCAGATTATATTATCGAAGGTAAGATTGATTTAATAAAAGGCAAAGACAACACTGTTGAAATTGTTGATTTTAAGTCAGAACATAAACCTGATCTTGAAATGGAAAGAGAAAAAATTGAAAAATACAGAAGGCAACTTCACATATATGCTTATCTTGTAGAACAAAAAACAGGACATAAGGTAAGTAAGATGCATCTGTATTATACAGGCGAAGATAACGGAAATCCTATGATATCTTTTCCTTATACACAAACTGCTATAGATGGAACTATATCTTCTTTTGATGATACGGTTCACCACATTATAAAAAAGGATTTTAATAGATGTTCTACAGACAACAAAACTTGTAGAAACTGCGACTTTAGATTTTATTGTGAAAATAAGAGAGAACAAAATGTCTGAATCAAATACTTTTGAGTTTGATGACTTACCGGTAATCAAAGGTTTTCCTGAACTAAGATGGACAGGAAAGAGACCATATAGATCAACACAATATTATCCTGCTCAATTAAGAGAAACTTATGGAAAGAGTTCTGAAGATGGTTGGATGAACAAAATTTTCTGGGGAGATAATCTACAGGTCATGAGCCATCTTTTGAAGAATTATCGAGGAAAAATAGATCTGATCTACATAGATCCTCCTTTCGATAGTAAGGCTGATTATAAGAAAACTATAAAATTAAAAGGCATCGGAGAAGCATCTTCTGATTCTTCTTCATTTGAAGAGAAGCAGTATGGAGATATTTGGTCTAGTGATGAGTATCTTCAATTTATGTTTGAAAGATTGGTCATTCTTAGAGAATTACTTTCTGAGACAGGTTGCATTTATCTACATTGTGATTGGCATAAATCACATCATTTACGCATGATATTAGATGATGTGTTCGGTCCGGATAAATTTGTTAATGAGGTAATATGGCATTATTCTGGAGCAGGAACTCCAAAAGGTTGCTGGGCCAAACGACATGACAATTTATTTGTTTATTCTAAAACACAAACATATACATTTAATGCAGATGAAGTTAGAACTGAATATGCTGCAGCGACAGTTGAACGATTTAGTCATGCAATTAATAATGTCAGAAATGGTATTAATTTCGGCTCTCAGTCATTAAATCCTTTGGGAAAGTATCCTGAAGATGTATTGAATATTTCTATTGAAGCTCCTTCTGCAAGTGTTCGAACTGGGTATCCTACCCAAAAGCCAGAAGCTTTGCTTGAAAAAATAATAAAAGCTTCGTCTAATCCTGGTGATATTGTATTTGACTGTTTTATGGGAAGCGGAACTACCCAAGCTACAGCTATGAAGTTAGGTAGGAAATTCTTAGGAGCTGACATAAATCTAGGTTCAATTCAGACAACAACCAAAAGACTCATCAACTTAGCTAAAGAACTAGATTCTGTAAAAAAGAATTCAGATAAGAATTATACAGGTTTTGAAGTATATAACGTTAACAACTATGATATATTCAGAAATCCTTTGGAAGCAAAGGATTTGTTGTTAAAAGCATTGGAAATTCAGCCAGCATCGTCTTCAGTTTGGGATGGAGAGTTAGATGGCAGAATGGTAAAGATTATGCCTGTAAATCGTATTGCAACAAAGGCCGATGTCCCATCCATTACATCAAATCTTCCTTATAAGGTATATGATGCTAGAAAAACAGAAAATCCTACAGCTCCAGTCGAAAAAATCACAATAGTATGTATGGGACATGAACCTGATTTTAAAGCTGCTATAGAGCAAGATTTAAATCCATATAAAGTAGATATTGAAATTGTTGATATTCTGAAAGATAAACAAAATTTAACTTTTAAAAGAGAACCAGAAGCTGATATTGTACGTGAGGGAAGTAAGTTAGTAATCAGACAATTCTTCCCAATGAATCTACTACAAAAGCTGTCGTTACAAAAAGAAACAGTGTCAGACTGGAGGCAGCTTGTTGAATCAGTAATGATAGATTTTAACTATGATGGAGCAGTACTTCAGCCATCGGTGATAGATATTCCTGATAAAAATTCATTTGTATCTGGAGTTTATGATATTCCTGCTGATGCTGGTTCAATAAAAGTTAAGATTACTGATCTTTTATCTGAGTCATTAGAAATGGAGATTTGATCATGGCTAGCAATACTCTTGATGTAAATTTTCTCTTTTTTGAACAACTCAATTGGTACTACCAAAACAACAAGGGAAAGGTAAAAAAATGTTATAGAGATTTAACTAAAAAGTTTCTCAGTTACAATGACTTAAATGAAAATAAAGATGCGTTTTTAAGAAAGCCTCAATTTGAAGCATTAGAGATGTATGTTTTTCTAAAAGAGTTTGCTGAAAATCCTCAAGTGTCTGATTTATTTTATAAATGGCACAATAGAGAGGGAAAATTTAGCGATGCATCTTATTATAGCGTAAATAGAAAAGGCACTCTTGATTTGTTTGCTGATTTAAATGCTAAGCAGTCAGAATCTGTTTTTAAGCAGATGAAAAAATATCAGGAAAGCTACCCTAATTATATTTATGCTCTTACAATGGGATTGGGAAAAACCATTCTCATGGCAACCTGCATATTTTATGAATTTCTGTTAGCAAGAAAAAATCCTAGTTCTTCTCTATACTGCCATAATGCGCTTGTATTTGCTCCAGATAAGACAGTTCTTGAATCTTTGAGAGAAATTCAGACTTTCGATAAATCAAAAGTTGTTCCTCCTGAATATGTGCCTGTATTAGATGCAAACATTAAATTTCATTTCTTGGATGAAGATAGTTCTTCTCTTCAGACAATAGATGGCTCTGACTTTAATATTGTTATTTCTAATACACAAAAGATTATTGTAAAGAAAAAGCGTACTCAAGATTCATATACAGATATCTTATTTGGAGATAATTCTCTTCTTAGTGCATTGTATGGAAAAGAAGATGGTGATTCAGAAGACACTCTTGATGCTTCATTGCTTGTTGAAAATCAGCGCTACAAAAAAATATGCAGATTACCTCAATTGGGTGTGTACGTGGACGAAGCTCATCATTTGTTTGGAACTGAGCTAGAAAAGTCTCTTCGTTCAGGAGGAACAAGTAAGACAAGTTTAAGAGATACGATTAATCTGATTTCAAAAAAAACAAAAATAATAGCATGTTACAACTATACAGGAACACCATATGTTAAAAAACAAGTGCTACCTGAAGTCGTTTATTCCTATGGTCTAAAGAATTCCATATCAAAAGGGTACTTAAAAGAAGCTATTCCAGAAGGAATGGAAAATGTAAAAAACAAAGAATTTTTACGATATGCTATTTCATCATTTTGGAAGAAAAATAGCGAAGCTCAATATGATGGTCTAAATCCAAAACTAGCTATTTTTGCTGCTACAGTAGAAGAGGCTGTAAATGAAGTTCGACCTATGGTTGAAGAAATTCTATCTGAATTAGAAATATCATCAGACAAGGTTTTAGTAAACGTAGGCGATAGTAAATTTACAAAAGATGAGGATTTAAAGAATTTCAAAAATTTAGATGTTCCTGGTTCTAAAGGAAACGACAAACAGTTCATTATCTTAGTCGGAAAGGGGCGAGAAGGCTGGAACTGTAAATCTCTACTTGGAGTTGCGATGTTCAGAGAACCTAAATCCAAAATTATGGTTCTTCAGAGCACCATGAGATGTTTAAGACAGTTATCAGATAAGCAACTCTCTGCTCAGATATTTTTGTCAAAATCAAACTTTAATATTCTAGAAGACGAGTTGCATAAGAACTTTAATATGGATATTAAAGACCTTTCTGGAAAAAAGGCTACCAATAAGCAAAACTACCATGTAAGGTTGGTTCCTCCTCCAGTGGAAGTAATTTTACCAAAGTTGACTCATATTTATTCAATTGAATCGCATGAATATAAGTCACCTATTGATTTTGAATTAGATAAGTTAGATTTGGAATCATATCGAAGAACCATATATGTAAAGGATGGTATTTCATCAGAATTTTCAATCAAAAAAATTGATTTTGATGAAGCGCTGTTAGATTCAATAAAATACACTTCCTATACTCTTGCGTATGAAGTTTCTAGATATTTAAATATATCTCCAATACTGGCTAATAAGATCATCTCTGAATCAAAAGATGGAATTGACAATATTCTAAATTTTGTAAATCAATTTAACGGTATTGTTCAAGATATTATCATTCCGAAGGTATTCAATTCTCTATTTTCTATTAAAACAGAGGTAAAAGAAACAGAAGAAAAAATTCAATTATTAAAAGAGCCTTCCAAAGGTGATTACTATGAATTTGAAGCTTCTCCAGAACTTGTTATTTCAAAAGATTATGTTGGATTTAAAGATTTTGAAAAATCTAAAACTTTCCATGCTGATACTTATTGCTTTGATTCAAAGCCTGAAAAAGAGCTATTTTTGCAGTATGTAAAAAATAACAAGATAAAAAAGGTTTATTTTACTGGAATGTTTACTTCTGAACAGTGTGGCCTAAGAATTCAATATTTTGATCCCGAATCCAAACGCTTAAGATATTACTATCCCGATTTCTTTGCAGAATTAGAAGACGGCTCCTACCAAATTATCGAAGTAAAAGGCGACAATATGTTAGATGATCCTTGTGTACAGGCTAAGAAAGCAGCTGCAGAAGAGATAACATCATCTGCTAAAAACCAGGTAAACATGAATTATGTCATGTATGCTGGAAGTCAAATTATGAATACTAATGTTCTAGACGATAAATAGATAAATTAGCATTCATATTTGGTATCAGAAAGATAATAAACATAAGGATAGTTAACATGACAGTTAGAACTCTACACTGCGGAAAGAATATCGATAATTTTAACTTGTGTTTAGATAACAAGGTTGCTGGCTTTACTCACAGAGGTCCAGAGCCTGGAGATGTTGTCTATCTTTTAGTTAGAAAAGGTAAGAAAACTGAGTGTGGAGCTCGTTTTGTCCTAGATTACATAACTGATGAAAAACCTTGGGAAGATTCAGATAAGTATGTTGTCAGCTTTTCTATAAAAAACATAGAGTATAGTCGTTTGTTTGATATCTCATTTCTAAAAGAAGATGGCGGTGAATATTGGACATTGAAGTACCTTCAAGCTTCAAAAGCAATAGACAATAAAGCAGCTAAACATTTAGAAAGTGAGTTCGAAAAACATAAATCAGCAGAACGTCAACATATCAAAGCAGATGTTGCTGGTGATGCTTTACAGCAAGACGACTCAATAGATAGTGAAGAGTTTACCGAAACTCAAGAATCTGAAATTGAGCAAAAAGTCCCAGACGCAAAAATTAACATCATGGGCACATTCCAAACTGTTAACTTTGTTAATGAATCAGATCAATTCAAAGGTTTAGAAAAACTTGTAACTCAAAATTTCTTTAACCTTTTCCCTCAGTATAAGGAAGAAAACACCATTCTCATTTCAAAGAACAGATTGTTTAAAACTCAACTTAGAAATGTGAAAACTACAGGTGTTTCTGCTATACCGGATGCTTTATTGATTACGTTCTGGCCAGAGAAAGGAAATAAGATACAGATCAGCATGGTTGAGTATGAATGCTATGGTGAAGGAAAAAGTAAATCATCACAACGTTCTTACTACATGAATACCCACATTATTCCTCAGCTTATGCAGTTTGCATCTTCTTTTAGCATTATTACAGATCAGCAAACTCGAAATAATACTATCAACAATTGGATTGATAAGATTATTGAGCAGACATCATCTTCAAAAGATATGGAAAAGAAAATAGTAACTTGGGTAAAACGAGCTATACCCAATGTTTCCCAAATATCAATTATGCGAGAATTCACAAAAATGTTAGAAGATGCGTTTAAGAGTGCTCTTCATGTATTTTTGATAATTGATGATTTGAGTGCAGAACAAAAAGAAACAATAAACAACATTATTTCTTCATTTGTATTGGAATCAAATAAGAATGTCATTTTTGAATCCTCAATTGTTAAGCTTGTTCAAAAGATCAATCTTGTGAATGAAGATTATGAATATGGACTGACTGTAAAGTAGTCTAGAAGCTATTTCAGAGCTCAAATAGAATTTTAAGAAATCTTAATAAAATTAAAAGAAAACTAAACAAAGGTATGTCAGATGAACAAAAAATTAGCCTATGTAAGCACAATATTGTTGGCTTCAATATTGGTCTCTTCATGTAGTAAATATCCAAAAGTTGAAGAAAATACTTCTCCTGAATTTGAAAAGGTCCTTTCTCTTTTCAAGGATGAGATGCCTACTGAAAAGTTATCTAGTTCTATGAAAGCAAGAATTGATGAGTTAGATAAAAAATGCAAGGCTAATGATGATGAATCTTGTATGAAACTTGCTGATATTTATAGTTCAGATCATTTAGCTCAGCGTGACATACAAAAAGCTGTAAATATTTGGGTTGATCAATGTCAGAAAGACAATCATAAGGCATGCAGAAGATTGTATGTTAATAAAGCTCTATTCCAAGGTAAGAATTTGGAACTTGTCAATAGCGTCTATGATAAGTCAACCTCAAGCTTAAAGGAGAAATGTGAAAGCGGAAACTCTCCTGATAGCTGTTACAAGTTAGCTTCATATGACTTATTTAAGGAAAAGTCAGATATTGCTTTTGAAAAGATGTAAATGGTAAGAATTGAGTTAATTCTACCATTTTCCTAAGCTACATAAAGTTCACTTTTAACAGGTGAATTGTTCATTAAAAATTAGTGTGACTATAACCACATTTTTGGTTGTTATTGTTTTTT
>Ga0256404_1004409_pt1 | contig 26723 bp, 25 predicted proteins | sample RumenRJG_01DNA_FD_185990 | JGI IMG/M metagenome (GOLD analysis project Ga0256404, IMG submission 185990) | Bovine rumen microbial communities from Lethbridge, Alberta, Canada - RJG_01 | ecosystem: Host-associated > Mammals > Digestive system > Stomach > Rumen | place: Canada: Alberta | collected...
TAACACCTCATCGCAAACAGGTTGCTCAGAAATGGAGAAAAGTAATGATGAAAAAGTTAGTAAGTTATATATTAATTGGAACTATGGCTTTATCGATGATGGGCTGTGTAAGCCAGCACCCTAGCCATAGTGCAGTTTGTCTGTTCAATTATTTCAGCAAAGATGAGTTATTTATCATCTAAATCAGTTAAGAAAACGCTGCGTGAGAAAATATATTTAAAACTTTTATCGTTAGGTGCAGCGTATAAAGAAAGCGTTAAAACCTCAGAAGTTGTTCAGGTGGCAGTTGAGGGCTGCGACCAGTTAGAGACATATTTCGGTGCGTATTTACCACAGTTCTTCTATGCAATGATTGCACCTCTTACATTATTTACAGTGCTTATGTTTGTAAATATTCCATCGGCAGTAGTGCTTCTTATATGCGTTCCAATGATTCCTGTTTCCATTGCAGTTGTCCAGACCTGGGCAAAGAAACTTCTTTCGAAATATTGGGGACAATATACAGCATTAGGCGATACTTTCCTTGAGAATCTTCAGGGACTTACTACACTTAAGATATATCAGGCAGATGAATTTAAGAATAAGCAGATGAACGAGGAGTCGGAGAAATTCAGGAAAATAACAATGAAAGTGCTGACAATGCAGTTGAATTCCATAACAATTATGGACTTAATCGCATATGGCGGAGCAGCATTAGGCGTAATTATGGCATCCACACAGTTTAAGGCGGGAAATATTTCTATTGCAGGTGCTATGCTAATCATTATGTTATCAGCAGATTTCTTTATTCCAATGAGACGATTAGGTTCATATTTTCACATTGCAATGAACGGAATGGCTGCAAGTGATAAGATATTCAAATTACTTGATTATGGGGACGATATTTCAGAAGAAAATTGTATAAATGAAAATCATTCGAATGAGGGTAATTCGAAAAAGAATTATTTGGAAGAAAGTCATTCAAATGAGGGCAATTCGAAAAAGAATTGTATGAATGAAAATTATTCAAAAGAAAATATAAAAGATGAATTACAAAGATTAGAAGAGAATCGCAAAGGAATCACAAAATATGAATTTCCCCCAAATGCCTCAATCATTTGTAAAAATTTATTCTTTTCATATAAGGATAATCCCGATAAAGAAATCATTAATAATGCTAATCTTACATTTACTAAAGGAAGTCTTACAGCACTTGTTGGTGAGAGTGGCTGTGGTAAATCTACAATTGCAGCTATATTAATGGGAAGAAATAAGGGATATAAAGGCTCAATATCAGTAGGAGACATTGAATTATCTGACATTGAATTATCTGACATAGCTGAGGAAAGTCTTATGAAAAATGTGACTTATATAAGCCACCAGAGTTTTCTGTTCAAAGGAACTGTTAAGGATAATTTAATTATGGCTAAAAATGATGCAACTGATGATGAATTATGGAATGTACTTAACAGAGTTAATTTAGGAGATTTTCTAAGGTCAGAAAATGGTCTTGATACAAAGCTTACCGAGGATGGCAGGAATTTCTCAGGAGGACAGAGACAAAGACTTGCGCTTGCAAGAGCATTATTACATAACAGTCCATATTATATTTTCGATGAAGCAACCTCTAATATTGACGTGGAAAGCGAAGACTTAATTATGCAATTAATCTATGAGTTAGCTAAGGATAAAACTGTCATTATGATTTCGCACCGCCTTGCAAATGTTGAAAATGCAGATTGTATATATGTTCTCGATAAAGGAAATGTTGCAGGAAGTGGAACTCATAAGGAGTTATTAAATAGTTGCAGTGTATATTCAAAATTATGGAATACGCAGATGGATTTGGAAAATTATGGTCTGGAAAGAGGTGTCCGATGATGAAAAAAAGAAGTGGTTTTTCAGTAATGTGTGGTCTTATAGGAATGGTAAAACCATTGTCAGGCTATATGATAATTGCAATTATAATGGGACTGTTAGGACATCTTTCAGCCATTTTTATAACGGTATTTGGCGCATTTGCCATACTTAATGTGTTAGGGATTAAGATGATTTTATCCTTGAAAATGATATTTATATCCGTTATTTTATTCGCTATTGTAAGAGGTTTTCTAAGATATGCAGAGCAGTCGTGTAATCATTTTATAGCATTCAAATTATTAGCGCTTATAAGAGATAAAGTGTTCATTGCATTGAGAAGATTATGTCCTGCGAAATTAGAGGGCAGAGACAAGGGCGATTTGATATCGGTAATAACATCAGATATCGAATTGTTAGAGGTATTTTATGCACATACGATATCACCGGTTGTTATAGCTATATTAAATAGCATTGTTATGTGTATATTTATTGGTAGAATTCATTTGCTTCTTGCACTTGTGGCACTTATGGCATATGTGATTGTAGGTTTATTTATTCCGGTTATAATCTCTGGTAAAAGTAAGGACACAGGTAATTCATTCAGAGATAAAACAGGTGAATTAAGCAGCTTTGTATTAGACAGTTTACGTGGACTTCCGGAGATTCTGCAATACAACAGAGGTATGCAAAGATTATCTGAAATGAATGACAGAACCGAGAAACTTTCAGAAGATGAGAAGCATTTAAAGATGTTAAATGGTTTTAACTTAGCAATTACGAATACAGTAATTCTACTATGCGATTTATGCATGATTATCGTAAGTGTGCTTCTATATGATAACGGAAGCATTGATTTCGCAGGAGTATTAGTATCGGTTGTGGCACTTATGAGTTCGTATGGACCGGTTGTGGCACTGGCTAATCTAGGCAGCGGACTTCAGAACACATTTGCAGCAGGAAACAGAGTTCTTGATATCTTAGAAGAGTCACCACTAACTGCTGATATAGTCGGAAAACAGAATATAGAATTCAAGGGAATTAAGGCTTCTAATGTTACATTTTCGTATGAAAATGTGGAGGGAAATGAAGTGAAAAACAATTCTGAAAATATGTCAGAAAATGTAATAGAGAAAGAAGTAGGAAATATAGCAGAAAATGACAGAATAAAAAAAATTGATAATGAAGAAATCTTATCGAATATAACAGTTGATATACCTCAGGAGAAAATAGTGGGCATATCAGGAAAAAGTGGAAGTGGAAAGTCTACATTACTCAAATTATTTATGAGATTCTGGGCAACAAACGAGGGTTCAATAGACATTTCAAATGTATCAATAGATAACATAAATACTGAGAACCTAAGGAATATGGAGAGTTTTGTAACACAGGATACTTATTTATTCAATGACAGTATAAAGAATAATATCCGCATTGCTAAGTTAGATGCCACTGACGAAGAAATAGAGACAGCCTGCAAGAAAGCCTCAATACATAACTTTATTATGAAGCTTCCTAATGGTTATGACACGAAAACAGGTGAATTAGGGGATATGTTATCAGGCGGCGAGAAACAGCGTATCGGACTTGCCAGAGCATTTCTACATAACGCACCTTTAATGCTTCTTGATGAACCAACAAGTAATCTTGACAGTTTAAATGAGGCAATAATCCTTAAGTCACTTAAAGAAGAGGGACGTGGAAAGACAGTTGCATTGGTTTCACATAGGCAGTCCACAATGAGAATTGCCGATAAAGTGTATTCGATTGAAAATGGAAGACTTAGTTAGCGAAATCAGTAAGAATAAAAGAGTTGAGAAAAGTACGGGGACAAAACAGGGAAAAACAGAGAGAAAACAGAAAAAAGCAGGTACAAAAGAATAGAAAATGAAGATAAAAGAGCAAAAATAAAAAGGATAATAGAAAAGATTGGAGACAGCAGATGAATTTAAAGAAGATATTATTTGTTATATTAGGTTGTGTAAGTCTTGGAATAGGAGTGGTAGGTGCGGTTCTGCCGATACTACCATCAGTTCCGTTTCTAATGGTTGCAGCATTTTGTTTTGCAAAAAGCTCTAAAAGGCTTCATACGTGGTTCATAGGAACGAAGATTTATAAGAATAATCTGGAGAGTTTCGTAGAGGGAAAGGGAATGACATTAAAGACGAAAATCAAGATAATATCAATGGTTACAATACTTATGGCAATTGGTTTTGTTATGATGAGTAATATTTTAGTTGGTCGGATTGTATTAGCATGCGTGTGGATATTCCATATTATATATTTTATATTTGGAATAAAGACAATAAAGTGCGAGTAGAGGGCAGGATAATAGGTGTAATGTATATATGCAAAACTCTAGACATTACACCTATTTTTATGATATAATGAGAAAAAATAAAATCAAAGGAGGGTAAAAATGTGGTCTGAATTTGAATTTAATAATCCATATGAGGGAACAATTCCTAAAACAATATGTGGCTTGGAATTACCATTAGAATACATTGAATTTATGAAAAAACATAATGGTGGAGAGGGTGACATTGGAGAGCACTGGCTTGTCATTTACCCAATTGAGGAATTGGAAGAGATAAATGAGGATTTTAAAGAGTATTTACCAGACGGGAATATTATTATCGGCTCAAATGGTGGGGGAGAATTATTAGGATTAAATAGGGATGGACAATATTTTATTGTACCGGAAATTATAGAAGAGGATTATATGGACGTTATTGGTAATAGTATGGAGAATCTTCCAGATGATATTAATCGCTTCTGGCGTGAATTGTAGAGATTAAAATTTTTTTTTGTAAAGCATCTATATAGAAAATAAAATAATCATAATATATGATAAGGAGGAATAAAAGGTGTATTTCGAAGAATTATGGAATGAATTTTCAAAACTTAACGAGGTAGAAGCAATTGCATTAGGTGGTTCAAGAGCAGGCAATAATTATGATGAAAAATCGGATTATGACCTATACATTTATTGTACACAGATACCTGATGAAAGCATACGAAGAAATATACTGGTTAAATATTGCAGTTATATGGAGATTGGAAATAGCTTTTGGGAACTTGAAGATGATTGTACACTAAAAGATGGAGTGGATATTGATATTCTATACAGAAATATAGAAAGTTTTACGAATGATGTAAGTTATGTGGTGGAGAAATTTAATGCATATAATGGATATACAACCTGTATGTGGCACAATCTTTTACATAGCCGTATACTTTATGATACAGATGATAAATTCAGAAAAATGCAGGAGAGATTCGATATACCATATCCGGATAAATTGAAAGACAATATTATAAGTAAAAATATAAGATTGCTGACAGGTAATCTTCCATCATATGATATGCAGATTAAGAAAGCATTAAAACGTGGTGATATGGTAAGCGTTAACCATAGAACAGCGGCTTTTATGGAATCATATTTTGATATTATTTTTGCATTAAATAAATTAACACACCCGGGAGAAAAAAGAATGGTTCAATATGCGATACAGGATGCTGAAATTTTACCGGAAGATTTTGAGAAAAATATAGCAGATTTATTTACGAATATGTATACAAATTCTAATGCATTTGCAGAGACATTGGAGAAAATAATTGATAGTTTGAAGAAGATAGAAATGGAGTGTTAGCTATGAGTAATATAATGGAAGAATTGTTTAACGAGGGAAGAGCAGAAGAGAAAAAAGAAATTGCGAAGAGATGCTTACAACTTGGTAAACTTTCAATTGAAGAAATAGCATTATGTTCTGGACTTTCGATTGAAGAAGTTAAGAAATTAGCAGAAACCCAATTAGCTTATAAGTAATGCATATAAGAGTGATAAAAGGACAGTTATGATTTTATATAACTGTCCTTTTAATGTAATTTCTAATCGACTGTGAAATTATTTACATACACCTGCATCTGCTTGTGATAAAAACTTCTTATATGTCATATCCATTCCAATTGCTCCAAGCGGTGCAGTAATAAGGATTGCCAAAACAGCAACGGATAAAACAATCTGTCCGCAAGGAAGTCCAAGAGCCAGAGGCACAGAACCGATGGCAGCCTGAACAGTTGCTTTAGGCATATATGCAATTATACAGAATAATCGTTCCTTTAGTGTAAGTTCAGTACCTATCAGGCATATAGATACACCGATTGAACGGAAAATTAATGCTATAAAAATCATTATAATTGCAGCAATTCCGGCATCAAGTGTATATCTGATATTTACGGCAGCACCAACAAGAACGAATAAGATTACTTCGGCAGCAATCCAGAGTTTACCGAATTTTTCAGAGAGACGTTTTGAAACTGCTTCTATACTTTTGATTTTGATAACACAAGCCATACTTACGACAGCAAGAAGTCCGGATACGGAGATTGTACCTTTAAGCCACGTTTCAATCGACATAAGTAGAAATGAAAAACCAAGTATAATTATGACTTTCATACTGTTTCTTACAAGATGTTTGTGAGCATATGCCGTTTCGAAGAATACACTTAAGATGAAGCCTGTAATTGCACCGAGCAGTATTCCGAGAATTATTGAAACGGGTATATTAAGAAAATCACTAATATGTGCGTGACCGCCCTGTGCCATACTTACAAATGTTGAGAATAGAACGATTACGAAAATGTCATCACAAGATGCACCTGCCATAATTAATTGAGGTATACTCTTATCAGTTCCATATTTCGAATCAATAAGCTGGACCATTCTTGGGATTACGACCGCAGGAGAGACCGCACCTAAAACAGCACCCATAACAGCAGCCTCAATTCTTGTTACACCCAGAATATATGGTGCAAATATGAAAAATGCAAGAATTTCAAAGCTGGCAGGCACAAAAGACATCATAACTGCCGGTCTGCCGACTTTTTTTAAATCACTTAGATTAAGTGATAATCCGGCTTTAAGTAGAATTATAATTAAAGCCATCTGGCGTAATTCTGAAGAAATTGAGAGAATTGACGGGTCAAGCAGGTCAAGGACATATGGACCTAATACAATTCCTGTGACTAACATTCCTATAATACGTGGTAATTTCAGACATTGACAGATAGCTGCCATAGATAGTCCGACTAAGAAAATAAATGCAAGCGATGTTAACATATAGACCTCTTTTCTAAATACTAATTTTAATATAATACGGACACAAACCTGATGATATAAGAAAGAATATTGCTTTGTGACATTTTTCCTATACATCAAAAAAGCTGATGATATCTGTAAATTAATAATAAAATTAATTACAGAAGTCATCAGCTAATAAGCGGTTCTGGTTATCCAAGGGAGAACTTCATTCCCAAGTGGTATTATATATTAGGCAGGAGATTTTGTAAAGATATATCTTTAAGTCTATGAAATTTCTAAAATGAAATTTAATTTTTAAGTCTATAATAATAAGTCTATAAAATAATTGAGAAAATAATATATGTAATGTATAATTTTACACATAATAACAAGATGAATATTTTGAAAAATTACACCTGATAAATGTAAAGAATATATAAGAAATAAAAGGAGGAAAAGTTAATCTGATTACAGAAAATGTATTGGATTATACGGAAATATTTATGCTTACAAGAGAAGATGTATTAAATTATGGATTATCATTTCCGGGAACATATAAAGAAGCACCATTTCACGATCCGAACTGGCAGCTTGTACGTGTGACAGAAAATAAAAAGGCTTTCTTATGGACATATGAAAGAGATGGATATCTTAATCTGAATGTGAAAGTGGACCCTGAGTGGAGAGATTTCTTTAGAAATGCATATGAAAGTGTTATTCCGGGCTATCATCTTAATAAGGAACATTGGAATACGATAATAATTGATGGAACAATACCTGATAGTGAAATTAAGAAAATGATTGAGGAAAGCTACAGAATAATAACAGACAGTCCGACTAAGAGAATCTACGAGGCAGTCAAAAAGATTCCTAAGGGTAAAGTTGCAACATATCGTCAGATTGCTAAAATGGCAGGAAATGAAAGAATGTCAAGAGCTGTTGGAAATGCATTACATAAAAACCCCGAACCTGATAAGATTCCCTGCTATAAAGTAGTAAATTCTAAAGGAGAATTAGCAAGTGAATTTGTGTTTGGAGGAAGAGATGTTCAGGCAAAACTCTTAGAAGCAGATGGGATAGAAGTCGTGAATAATAAAGTAGATTTGAATAAATATGGTATGAAATAAATATGGCAAGTCTTATCTCATATCGACAGATAGTCAGAGAACTTCAGGAACGTAAGGGAGAATATTTTAAGCTTTTTACCATTGCAAATATAGTTTTTCTTATAATTATGCTTATGGTAAGAGTGATTACAAAGTAAAATCTTTTTATTAACGAAATTTTGTATTTATTTTAATATTCAGGTAGTCAGAATAAAAATGTCCGTATATGATACTAACTTGATTTATGACGTATCGTGTGTGCGAGTTATATGCCGTCATATGCAAAAGTCGGTGCAATAAATCACCATTCAAGCGAAGTGCGTTTGATTTATTGCACCATAATAAACTTTGCATAGAACGGTATTTACTCGCACCCGATTAAGGAATGTGAAAGGTATGTGTCATATACGGACATTTTTTAGATATATGAATATGGAATAAATACAAAATTTAAGTTATTAAGAAAGATTTTACACAGAATTTACCTGAATAAGATAGTGAATTTTACCTGTACAACATATATTTTAATTATGAAATAAAAGATGTCTAATATATCGCATATATTTAGATTAAGAAAGCGAATAGTATATCGCATAATTAAAATATGTGTCATAAATCAGGAGGCGGTACAGATGAAATTCCTATGGAATTATTACAGAAAAAAAGAGTGGAGCAGAAATAAAAAGGTTATGGCTTTTGTGCTGTTAAATATTCTGTGTTGCGGAATAATTGGCTTTGGAGTCTGGACAATTATCAGTCAGATAGCATTTAAAACCATAACCTGGTTAGTTGTATTTGTAGGATATTCAGTATTCTTTCCGGGATATCTTGGCGGAATCCTGACAGTATACCGAATGGGAGATTAAATTTATGTGTTTTTAGCCATATGAATGTCTCGAAAAACTAAAGGCTTGCCTATAAAGGTATTAAACTTATGCATTCTTAGCCAGATGCTTTTTCATAAATCTTGCATATACTATGAAAATCAATGTTCCTGTAAATATCCACGACACCACATAGACATTCATAAGCATATCAAATGTTTTGTGTGCATTGAAAATAGTATATAACCATATAAGTCTGAACACTACAGTACCAAGGACTGTTATTATGGCAGGTTCTAAAGATTTACCCATACCTCTTAATGCTGAGCTTCCAACCTCATAAGTAGCTGTAAGTCCTTCAAGTGCACCTACATGATGAAGCCTGATAAGTCCGTAGGCGGCAACCGTAGGACTTATTGTATATATACCAACGAAGAAGCCATCCCATATTAAGAAGATAACACTTAATATTTCCGTAAATGTGAAGCCATATAAGAGGCACAGACCGAAAATCTTATTACATCTCTTAACATTTCCTGCACCGTAATTCTGGCTGATAAATGTAACTGCAGCCTGTGCAAATGCAGATGATATATCATATGTAAAATATTCAAAATTTAATGCAAGTGATGAACCTGCAATTGCATCTGAACCAAATGAATTAATTCCCGACTGAATGAAAATATTTGAAATAGAGAATAAAGCACCCTGAATACCGGCTGGAATACCGATTGCAAGAATTTTTCCTAAATGCTCTTTATTTATTTCCATATCCTTGAAAATGAATTTGAATTCATTTTGTCTTGTGCATAAATAACGCATAACAAGAAATGCGCTAATTATATTAGATACTACAGTTCCGATTGCCACACCTGAAACACCAAGATGAAATACGATAACTAATAAAAGGTTAAGAATAACATTTACAACACCGGAAATGAGAAGATAATACATAGGCCTCCTTGTATCACCGACACTTCTTAGAACTGCCGAACCAAAATTATAAACCACCATAAATGGTATGCTGATGAAATATATTTCGATATAGAGCATCGCATCATTTAAGATTTCCCGTGGAGTACCTGAAGCTATAAGAATAGTTCTAGCAGTAATCATACCTATTGCCATTAATACAAGTCCAAGAGCCAATCCAAATGTAATTATTGTATGTACCATATCATGAATTTTTTCACGTTTGTTCTGTCCGATAAGATTAGCTAAAGCAGCATTAGGTCCGACTGACAGACCAACAATCAGGTTTACAAATATACCGACTAAAGCGACACAGCTTCCAACTGCAGGAAGTGCGTTACTATTTGCAAATCTTCCGACAACCGCTACATCGGCTGAATTAAATAACTGCTGTAAAATACTGCTGAAAGCAAGAGGTAAAGCGAAAAGAATAAGCTTACCTGAAAGCTTGCCATTTAGCATATCCATTTCTTTAGAATTGTTTGCCATAATAATCCTCATTTCCGAGCGACTTTGTCGTGAAGAGGCGATGAGAAATTCGCTAAAGCGATTTCTCATCTGCCATATATGCTAATTGTTTTCGCCCGAAACAATTAGCTGTGTGAAAAATAATCGCATCGGCATTATTTTTCACACTAATCCTCATTTTGTATAATATTAATATAATCTTATACCGATAAAAATATAAGACTACTCATAATATAAACAGATATTTTGAAATTTTAAATGAAATTGAAATACTGAAATATTATATTTAATTGATTTATAATAGACTACCAATTTTTAAAACCAATATTATATAATAATAAGTAGGGATATTTATGTCAATCGGAAAATGGAATGAATTGTATCAAAATTGAAATGGATTGTATTAAAATTAATAATATATTGACGTAAAATTGATACAACGTTAAAATTATATATATTTATATAGCACATTTTAAATATAATAAGCGTAAGCAGAATGGAGATAGAATATAAAATGGAAGAAAATAAAAATAATAAAGAAGTATTAAATGCTATTAAAGAGGGAAATGCCAGATTTAATAGCAAGAAGAAAGAAGAGAACTTGAAAGCGGTTCCGGAGAAATTTGCTGAGAATTACAGCAAAGCAATGGATTATGAAGATGATTGCAGATATGATAAAGCAAGAGATATTTGTAAATGGATACTTAATGATGAAGAGGGTAAGGATATCGAGGCTGTAAAGATTATGTTAGCCAGAGTTTATCCAAAAGTTCTAGAGACAGATATTCAGGACAGCAACAGAAAATATCAGGAAGATGTAAGCGAATATTTTGAATTCTTAGACAGCATTACAATGAATGATTTAATGCAGGAATATATAGTTGAGACATTGGCAAGATTCTGTAATCTTATGGATAATGAATGGTATTGTCCTTTATTCAATGAATTTGTAAAGACAATTGATAGTAAGGGATACTTGAGTGAAGAATACAGAGATGTTTTAGATTCGGCATATGCATCTTATGAATCAACAGAATATTTTGAGGACGGACATTTAGGTATAATTATGAAAAATGTTCTCAAATCAGGATATGAGAGACGATATGTTGTAGAGTCAATTGAAAGTGAAGATAAAAAGAGAAAGATGGAGATAGAGATAAATACAAGCTTTTATAATCTCTGTCAGTATCTAAATGAACATAGCGAAGAGACAGAATATATTAAGGAAGAATATCCATACAGTTATAAGACAATCGAAGATGATATCAAGCTTATAAATGAAGATAAATCTAAATACGAAGAAGATATTCTTACACAGTTAGAGAAATATACAGCTAAAGACATTGACAGGGAAGCATTAAAAGAAGCTATGTATAAGGCATATGAATATATGATTAACAGCAGACCAAAGCCAACAGTCGTACATTCAGGCAAGACAACCTATTACAGAGACGGAAGAAAGGTTGGAAGAAATGACCTTTGCCCTTGTGGAAGTGGAAAGAAATATAAACAGTGCTGTGGTAAAGACATTTAATGTGAAAGCAAGTAGTCTTTATGGCAAGCCGGAAATGAGGAAAATATGATAATTATAGCAGTTGTAGATGACGATTATGGCTTATTATTTAATAACAGAAGAGTAAGCAAGGACAGGGTTCTTAGGGAAAAGATTAAGGAAATAACAAAAGGTTCAAAGTTATTTATGAATGAGTATTCATATGGGCAGTTTAGTGAGGACAAGTTCGATAATATAATTGTTGATGAAGCTTTTCTTAACAAAGCAGGAGATGAAGATTTCTGCTTTGTGGAGAATGTGGATATTAAACCATATTTACAGGCAATTCGTGGAATTATTTTGTTCAGATGGAATCGTATATATCCGAGTGATTTCAAATTTCCAAAGGAAATATTAGAAGATTTTAACAGAGAAGAAATATGTGAATTTGCTGGAAGCTCCCATGATAAGATAAGTCAGGACAACTATAAGGAGTCTGTAAGAAAAGTAAAGTCTGGTAAATTGTTTGCGGCTTATAACATTTGTTAGAAAATATTTTGTATAAAATATAAATTTATAATTGGTAAAAAGAGGTTTACCGGAATGGAGAAGAAATGATTAAGAAAAATATTTCAAGATTAGTAGTAATTTTACTTACTGTTTTTATGCTGCTTGGTATAAGCGGCTGTGCAGATACCGAAGATAGTTCATCAAAGGTAACGACCGCCAGTGTTAAAACATCAGATGAGACAAAAAATGAAATAACCACAGAGTTAGATTCAGAAATTGCGGAGATACAGAATCAGGAAGATAACGAGAAATTACCGGTCAGTCAGACTCCTGTAAATGTCCAAAGTTCAAGTGAAAATATCAGCTTGTCTAATATTCCTGCATATACAGGCAATGCATATGTAGCAGTTAATAATAATAATCCTTATTTTACTGATGCCGATAAAGGTAGAACAGATGCATTTGAAACATACAGCGACCTTGACGGGGCAGGCAGATGTGGAGTGGCATATGCAAATATTTGTAAGGAAATAATGCCTACGGAGAAGAGAGGTAAAATCGGTTCAGTTAAGCCAACAGGCTGGCATACCGTTAAATATGATATAGTAGATGGAAAATATCTTTATAACAGATGTCATTTGATAGGCTTTCAGTTAGCCGGTGAAAATGCCAATAATAAAAATCTTATTACAGGTACAAGATATCTTAATGTGACAGGAATGTTGCCATTTGAGAATATGGTAAGCGACTATGTAAAAGAAACAAATAACCACGTTTTATATAGAGTCACACCGGTTTTCGAAGGCAATAATATGCTTGCTTCAGGTGTATTAATTGAAGCATATTCGGTAGAAGATAGCGGTGCAGGAATTACATTCTGTGTATATTGCTATAATGTGCAGCCGGGAATTGATATTAACTATGCAAATGGAGACAGTAGTTTAGCAGCTACACAGACTCAGACATCAGTTGCACAGACACCGGCACAGACAGAGCCACCTACGACACAGCCGCCTGCTACACAACCTCAGACACAGCCACAAACACAACAACAGATTCAGACAGAGGCACCACAGCAGAATGTAAGTGTAAATACATATATTATTAATACAAATACAGGTAAGTTTCATTATCCGAATTGTAGAAGTGTAAATCAGATGGCAGACAAGAATAAGCTTGAATATACAGGTACAAGAGATGAGGTGATTGCACAGGGATATGATCCTTGCAAAAATTGTAATCCATAAGAAGTAGTCTATAGGGATAAGAAATGAAAGCCAAAGCTGAAGAAAAGAGGTATGGTTATGAAGATTGGTGAAGCAAGAGGAATATATTCAGCACAAATAAATATTTACGGTGATAAGAAGGCAGAACTTGATAAAGAGCGAAAAGAATTAGCTAAGAAAATCAAAGCTACGCCAGATGGTGCGAAAGTCTATGAAAATGAAGCTGCGAAATTAGAATTATCATATAATAAAGTATCTGATAAATATGATGAATATAGAGAATTTATGCAGCAGCTTATGGAAATGCATATGACTTATTCTAATGTTGAAAATTCCAGACAACAGGGTGAAACGGCGAAGAAAATAGCTGAAGATGAGGCGAAAGTATTAGAAGTTGCCAGAAGAATTGCTCATGGCGATAAAGTACCACCAAATGATGAGAAGAAACTTATGGAATATAGTATGGAAATCTATATGGCATCGAAGAACTTAGCAATGTTAAGGAGTCAGAAAGATAGAAAAGAATATGATTCACTGTGGGACGATGAAGATGAGAAAGCACCTGAAAATACTAATGCTGATGAAGTAGCAGATAATATGGAGTTAGGAATTGAAACACCAGAGATAACAGAAATCGGAGACTTAGTGTAAGTCTCCGATTTCCTATGTTACATACAATGCTATTGTTTTGATTCTATGTTACATACAATGTTATTGTTTAAATTCCAGGTTTATAATATTTTAAAGTAGCTTATTAACGGAAGCATATACCGATTCCAAAAGCCTCCGGACCTGTATGACATGCTAGACTTGCAGGAAGATTATCATAATATATTTCTTTATCAGGAAATGCTTCTTTAACAGTTGATATCCATTCGTGAATCTGTTCTTCGCTTAAATTTGAACCTGCTAAGGCAATCGTAGATTTAGACATATCATTTTCAGAGAAACGATTTTCAATATCACTTTTAATGGCATCAATCATGATGGATTTACATTTCTTAATATTACGTGCTTTTGCAAATGAATCAAGAGTATTACCCTGAATTGACAGAATTGGCTTGATATTTAGAACAGAACCAATCATTGCAACGGCTGGAGTAATTCTTCCACCTTTCTTAAGATATTCAAGTGTGCTTACTGTTACATAGATAACAGAATTCAGACCATCTTTATCTAGAATATCCTTGATTTCTGCGGCAGATTTACCATTGTCGGCTAACTCTTTTGCCTGTAGAACAGATTCCTTAAGTGTAACAGAAAGTCTGTGGTTATCTACAACATATACCTTATTTTCATAATCCATGGCTAATGACATAGCAACTTCACAAGACTTACTAAGGCCACTCGACATAGGAATGTATACAATTGAATCATATTTATCTTCTGAAAGTAATTTATTCCACAAGTCCATAATATCGCCCGGAGAAGGCTGGGAAGTCGAAACATTTTTATCTGATTTAAGAAAACGATAGAATTCCTCAGCAGAAATATTTTCGTTTTCATAATAAATTTCGTCATCAATAATTACAGGCATAGGAATAAGATAGATACCGTATTTCTCTGCCTCCTGTTTTGAGATACCGCTGTTTGTGTCAGTTACTATTGCTATCTTCAATTAATCACCACTTTCTTAAATTTAATAGTTTAAATATATATGCTGTCGGGACAAAAGCTCACGAATCTGATATAGAATAAAAAATATTATTTGCTCAAAAATAAATATGTAAAAAACACAAGTGTTACAGATTGTAACACTTAAAAATATATTTTGCAAGAGATGATTGACTAACTGTGACATAAAAGAGAAAATTGTATCACAAAAATGAAAAATATGAGATAATAGAGATAATCGCATAAAACCGAATGAAAAGGAGAATGAAATGGAGAAGAACAGAGTAAGTCAGGCAAACATAATAGCTAAAGAATGTATTGTGTCTGCATTGCTTAAATTAATATATGAGAAACCATTAACCACGATAACGATATCTGAACTGACGAAAAAAGCAGGGGTATCACGAATGACTTTCTATAGAAATTATGATTCTAAGGAAGAGGTATTCATAGGACATCTTGATGAAATATTTGAGCATTACTGGAATAATGATAACGCAGATGAAGAGGACGGAATATATTATGATGTTGAACATATGAAGAGTTGCTTTGAATATATTTATCAGCATAGAGAATTCCTGGAGGGCTTGATTCATTGCGGAATGGGGTTGTTATTCTTAGATAAACTGACTTATTACATCAGTGAAAAGTGGAAAAAGTATGCAGATAAATACGAATTGACGGCATTTACGGGTTCGTTATATAATCTGTTCATATTGTGGATTTCCACAGGCTACAGGGAAGATGTAGATAAGATGGCAAAAAAGATTGAGAAAATATACAGTTAATTAATATTAATATTAGTGAAACTCATTTTTGATACGCTGATTTATTAAAAATTAACATAAGAAAATACATAATACAGGAAACGGAGAAATTATGGACCAGACATTTATGAAAGAAAAACCGGTAATGCCCTTAGTAATATCAATGGCTTTACCGATGACTATATCAATGCTTGTAAATGCATTGTATAACATTGTTGACAGTTATTTCGTAGCAAAAATCAGTGAAGATGCGATGACAGCACTTTCACTTGTATATCCAATGCAAAACCTTATAACAGCGGTAACTGTCGGTTTCGGAATCGGTGTAAATGCAATAATAGCATTTTATCTTGGAGCAAAGAAAAATGAAGTGGCAAATCAGGCAGCATCACTTGGTATGTTTTTCAACATAATACATGGCATATTGTTAAATATCGGCTGCATAGCCATAATGCCTGCATTTTTAAGGATATTTACAAAGGACAGTAATATATTGAAGATGGGACTTGATTATTCAAATATCGTATTTATGTTTGCAATTCCGATATCCATCTCCATTAGTTTTGAGAAAATATTTCAGGCAGTAGGAAATATGAAAGTGTCTATGATATGTATGATGCTTGGCTGCGTTGCAAATATAATTCTTGACCCATTATTCATATTTGGTGTCGGCTTTTTACCTGAGCTTGGAATTAAAGGTGCTGCAATTGCGACCTGTATAGGTCAGTTAGTAACCTTATTAGGATACATTATAGCTTATTTTGTAAGACCGATACCAGCGAAAATCAGAATAAAATATATGAAATTCGATGGTTCGTTATGCAGGAAAATGTATGCAATCGGAATACCTGCTACACTTAATCTTGCGCTTCCATCAGTACAGGTATCAGCGTTAAATGGAATATTGTCAGCATATTCAGCAGGATATGTTCTCGTACTTGGCTCATATTATAAATTGCAGACATTTTTATATCTTACGGTAAATGGTGTGGTTCAGGGAATGAGACCGCTAATCGGCTACAATTATGGAGCAGGAGAGAAGAAACGTGTAAGAGATATTTTCAAATCAGCATTAATACTTATAGTCGGGGTTATGGTTATCGGAACAATTCTGTGTCTCATAATACCTGATAAATTAATTGGTTTATTTACAAATAAAGCAAATACAATAGAAATCGGTAAGACAGCATTAAGAATTATCAGTATCGGCTTTATCGTATCATCAGTTCCGGTTACGGTATCGGGTGCTTTAGAGGGACTTGGCAAAGGTAAAGAATCATTGGTAATTTCTATATTAAGATACATTGTCATAATGGTTCCGCTTGCATTTATCATAAGCAGGATAGTGGGTGCAACAGGGGTATGGCACGCATTTTGGATAACGGAAATATTTATGGCTGTAATATCGGCAGTGATATGTAAGAAGCAGATTTTAAAGTAGTATATAAAAACTTCACATATACTGGAATATTTGGATAACCTGCATTAAATGAATCTCATATATATATAAATATCTTAGCTTGTGTCTGAAATTGCTAATTTGTCGATATCATTTTTTTGCTCTTTTTATTATTTGTATTCATTCAATATCCAGAACACTTTAGTGGGGTTGTACGTCTATGACATACACTTGATTTATGACGTATCGCGTGTGTGAGTTATATGCCGTCTGATGTAAAAGGTCGGTGCAGTAAATTACCATTCAAGCGAAGCGCGTTTGATTTACTGCACCGTAATAAACTTTGCAGAGGACGGCATTTACTCACACCCGGTTAAGGAATATGAAAGTATATGTCATAGACGTACACCCCTCACTCAAGTGTCTGTCTAGTGAATGTATACAAACTTAGAGCAGAAAAATGATATCCGACAAATTTTCGCAATACAGACAATAAGCTAAGATATTTATATATATAGACGTTATTATGCAGATTAATTAGATATTCCAATATATGTGAAGTTTTCTGATATTAATTTAAAATCAAAAAGAATAGTATTATGTCGAAAAATGTGGTATAATAACAAAAATATTGTACGTTAGAGAACAGAGAATTTATTTAATCTCGCCTATTATACTAAACTAATAAAAATAGAAAATATTATTCGTCAGAGAGGGGGACTGTTAGTTGAAGAAGAAGGTAAGAAAATTACTAGGAATACTTATAGTGGGCATCTTAGTAATGTTTCTTTTTATCAATTATTTTTCACAGATTATTATATCACAGAATGATATGACTAATTCATCTAAGGTGATATTTAAACAGATAGACCAGATTATCAAGCAGAATGAGGAAGAGCTTGAGAAGAGTAAAGAAGATATTCGTAATATATGTATACTAAGGGCAAGGGCTACAGCATATCTGCTGCAGCAGGACAAGAGCAAGATTAATAATCTTGAAGAAATGAGAAAGATAGCGAATCTTCTTGAAGTAGATGAGATACATATTTTTAATAAAGAGGGTGTGATATATGCAGGTACAGAACCAAAATATTATGGACTGAATATGGATTCAGGTGATCAGATATCATTTTTCAAGCCAATGCTAGAAGATACATCGAAGTCAATGTGTCAGGATATAACGGCTAATACTGCTGAGAATAAGATGATGCAGTATGCTGCTACATGGACAGAGGACGGTGATGTAATAGTTCAGATTGGAATGAAACCATCGAGTGTGTTAGAGAAAATAGAGAAAAATAAGGTGTCTTACATATTTTCAAGACTTGCTGAAACTGACGGGTATACACTTATTGCCGTTGATCCTGAAACTAATGAAATAGTTGGTTCAACCAGAGACACACTGGTTAATAAATATATCTCAGATATTGGAATAAATACTAAGAAGATGAAGAATTGGGATAGGGCTTATCATTGCAGGATAAAGGGTAAGTGGTATTTCTGTATATTTGAGAAACAGGATACAATTATAGTTGGAAGAATCTGTAAAGTAAAAAGTCTGTACAGTAATATAAATGAGACTAATTTTTCGCTTTTTATATATATTTTACTAATTGGTGGTGTTGTAATCTATTTTATTACACATTATCTTGATAAAAATATAATAAAATCTATATCTGCAATTAATAATGGACTTCAGGATATTTCAAATGGAAATCTGGATACAAAGATTGAAGTTAATAATACACCTGAATTTAAAGAGTTAAGCCATTATATTAATCAGATGGTAGAAAGTATCTTAGAGACAACTGATAAGATTTCTGTTGTAATTGATACGGCAGGCTTGCCAATAGGTCTGTATGAATATAACAGAAGCATGGAGCGTGTCAGAATAACACATAAATTACCGGAAGTAATGGGCTTAAGCGAGGAAGAAGCTTATAAGTTATGTGAGAGCAGAGAAAAATTCGATACATGGATAAGTGAAATATTGAGTAATCCGGTAGAAGGAGAACATGAGATTTATAAAATAAGTTCATCGCCGGAACGATATGCAAAGATAGAAATAATAATACGTGATGATAGTATATTTGGAATAGTTGTAGATAAGACAAGTGATATATGTACAAGGAACAAGTTAGAAAAAGAACTTGGTGAAGATGAATTAACAGGACTGTGCAGCAGAAGAGGATTCTATAGTAAGATGGATGAGATTTTTGCATTGCCTGACGAGCTTGGCTATGCGGCAGTCGTTATGATAGATTCAGATGATTTAAAGAAAGTAAATGATACATATGGTCATAATAATGGTGACAGATATCTTTGTGAAATTGCAAATGTTTTATTAAAGGTAAATGCACCGGGACAGTTAACAGCACGACTTGGTGGTGATGAATTTGCAATATTATTCTATGGTGCAAGTTCAAAAGAAGAAATAGATGAATATATGAACCGGCTTGAAGAATTAAGACTGAATCATGTTATGAAAATGGAAAAGGATGTTGTCATAGATGTTAAATTCTCTATGGGTAAGGCTTTCTATGTAATTGATGGTGTAGAAAGTGAGAGGCTTATGAGAGTTGCTGATAAACGAATGTATATTGATAAAAGAGAACGAAAGAAGAAAAAACAGATGGAATAATGTAAGAGAATCCTAATATGGATATTCTCTGCAAGGCTGATTGTTTCCGGACGAAAGCAATCAGTGTGTATATCATATGAAAATTATTAATGAAATATTTAAACATTTTACAAATGATATATCAGAAAAGTCGTCCGGAAATGAGGATTTTTATGGAAAATGTAGCAATAAAACCCACAATATTATTAGTAGATGATTCGGCGGAGAATAGAAAACAGATAGAAGACAGTTTATGTAATGATTATAATATTATTGAAGCATGTAGTGGCGAAGAGGCAATAAGTATATTAAACAGAAATATTACGAAAATCGAATTGGTCTTACTTAAGTTGTATGATACGCAGATTAATGGTTTAGAAGTTCTTGCCATAATGAATCAGCATTTATGGTTAGATTTTATACCAGTAATTGTTATCTGTAGAAATTCTGATGAGGAAAACATTGTACAGGCTTATGATATGGGTGCTGTGGCATATATTAACAAACCATATGACAGAATGATTGTAAGACAGAGAATAAAGAACCTTTTATCATTATATCAGAAGCAGCGTGATATGAGGAAAATGTTAGAACAGCAAGTCTATGAAAATGAGAAGAATAATAATGTTATGATTACAATTCTTGCTCATATTGTAGAATTCAGAAATGGTGAAAGTGGTATGCACGTAATGCATATCCAGACGATTACTAAACTGTTGTTACAACGTTTACAGAAGAAACATAATAACTATAATCTTACGGATAATGATGTATTATTAATAGCGACAGCTTCAGCACTTCATGATGTCGGTAAAATCTCAGTTGATGATAAGATACTTAATAAACCGGGCAGACTTAATCCGGAAGAATTCGAAGTAATTAAGAAACATTCGGCAATAGGTGCTGATATGTTGAAAGATATGGAGATATATAACAATAATAATAAATTAATTAAAACGGCATATGAGATATGCAGATGGCATCATGAGAGATATGATGGAAAAGGATATCCTGATGGGTTAGTGGGTGAAGAAATACCTATTTCTGCACAGGTTGTATCTATTGCAGATGTATATGATGCACTTACAAGTGAGAGATGCTATAAGAAAGCATATTCACATGAAAAGGCAATGGAAATGATAGAGAATGGTGAATGTGGAGCATTTAATCCTTTATTATTAGAATGTCTTGAGGATATACATGAACAGTTGATAATTGAATTAAACAGAGAACACGTGGATTCACCAGAGATAGATATGAGCCTTTTATCTAAAGTAGCCGATGAAATTGTCGAGAAACAGATGGGCAAAGAGAATAAAGAGGATAATAAGAAATCATATACTAAGAGAAAAGATTTAGTGAAAATGAAAGCAGAATTCTATTCTTCAACAGTTAAGGAGATTCAGTTCGATTACGATGCGGTTCATGATATCGTGAAATTATCTCCTTATGCATCAGAAGTATTAGGATTGCCTGAAGAGATAGTAAGACCTAATAGCAAAAATCAGGATTATCTTGGTAAAGTTAATATTGCTAAGATAATTAGTGAAATAAGAAATAAGACATCAGCAGTTAATCCACGACTTGATATGAGTGTCGAAGTCGAAAAAGATAGTAAAATTTCAACATACAAATTACAGATGATGAGTTTATGGTCAGATGATGATGAACCGAGATATTTAGGTGTGGTTGGAAGAATAATACCAGTAGAGTAAAGTCTTATATTTTGTGTATATTCAATAGACATACACTTAAGGAGAGATGTCCGCATGTGACACACACTTGATTTACTTGCACTAGATTAAGGCGTTATGAAAGTGTGTCATAGGTGGACATCTCGTTTTAATTTTATTATTTAGCTAATATCTCATCAGCAAGTTTTTCTAATTCTGTAATGTCAGAATCTTTCATTGTTGACATAATTGTAACTGTATTTTCACAGATTGTAATATTTTTCATTGTATCAAGAATGTTTCTCATACTTCTGTTAGCTGATGGTGCCCATGAAGCATTTTCAATAAGACCGACTGTACGTTTCTGGTAAGCCTTATGTGAAAGACGATTTAAGAAATCTTCCATTGGAGGAAATACACCGCCATCATATGAGGCAGCAGCTAAAACTAATCGGCTGTATCTGAAGGCGTCTTCTATGGCTTCAGCCATATCATCTCTTGTGAGGTCTGTAAATGCTACTTTCTTAACACCTTTAGATTTAAGAATTTCAACCATTTTCTCGGCAACACATTTTGTATTACCATGAATAGAAGCGCAAGCGACAAGTACGCCATCATCTTCTGGTTCATAACTACTCCATGTCATATATTTACCGATATAGTAATCAAGATTTTCATTAAGAATAGGACCATGCAGAGGACAAATTGTCTTAATATCAAGTGTGGCTGCTTTCTTAAGTAAAGTCTGAACAGGTATACCATATTTTCCTACGATATTAAAATAATATCTTCTGGCTTCGCAAGCCCAATCTTCATCAGTACCTAATGCACCGAATTTACCAAAGCCATCAGCAGAAAACAACACTTTTTCACTGATTTCATACTCGACCATTACCTCAGGCCAGTGAACCATTGGTGCCATAATGAATTTAAGAGTATGGGAGCCTAAACACAATTCCTCGCCCTCATTTACAGTTATAAGGCGTGAATCGGCATTTTCAATATTAAAGAATTGTGGAAGCATTGCCTTAGCCTTATTACTTAATACAAGCTTTGCATCAGGATAGGCATCGGCAAGGCGTTTGATATTAGCTGAATGGTCAGGCTCAAGATGGGAAATAATTAAATAATCAACACCTCTTCCGTTAAGTGTATTCAGAAGATTATCAAACCATTCATCTCCTTTTCTGGCATCGACAGTATCCATAACGGCAACTTTCTCGTCAAGAATAACGTATGAATTGTAAGATACTCCGTTTGGAATTATGTATTGGCCCTCAAATAGATCAAGGGTTGTATCGTTTACTCCTATGTATTTTATAGAATCTGAAATTGTTATGTTACTCATATATCCTCCGTTCCGCAGTATAATTACTTTTTTCTGTAATTATATCATAATGATTACAAAAAGTGTTAAAAATATATTGACCTAAAGTTGACTTTAGGTATTAGAATAAATTATGTTATAAAAAGTAAAAAAGGAGTCGAAGATATGTTTATTGAAAATATTAATGGACCTGCAGACGTTAAGAAGTTAAATACTGAGCAGTTAGTGGTATTAGCCGGAGAAATGAGACAGGCTTTATTAAGTAAGCTTAGTAAACGTGGAGGACATTTTGGACCAAACTTTGGTATGGTTGAGGCAACTATTGCAATGCATTATGTATTTGAGTCGCCAAAGGATAAAATTGTATATGATGTTTCACACCAGTCATATCCTCACAAAATGCTAACTGGAAGAAAAGATGCATTCTTATATGAGGACCATTACACAGATGTATCGGGATATAGTAATCCTCATGAAAGTGAACACGATTTCTTTACTATTGGACATACATCAACATCTATCAGTCTTGCCTGTGGTTTAGCTAAAGCAAGAGATTTGAAAAATGAACAGGGCAATGTAATTGCAGTTATCGGTGATGGCTCATTAAGTGGTGGTGAAGCATTAGAGGGACTAGATTTTGCTAAAGAATTACAGAGTAATTTAATAATTGTAGTAAATGACAATGATATGTCCATAGCAGAAAACCATGGTGGACTTTATAGCAATTTGAAATTATTAAGAGAAACAAACGGACAGGCAGAATGTAATCTGTTTAAGGCAATGGGACTTGATTATGTCTACGTAAATGAGGAAAATAACGTTGAGGACTTAATTGCAGCATTTACAAAAGTAAAGGATAGCAAAGTTCCTGTTGTAGTTCATATTAATACACAAAAAGGCAAAGGCTATGAAATAGCAGAAAAGAATAAGGAAAACTGGCATTATTGCGCTCCATTTGATATCGAGACAGGAAAAGCTAAATTTACTGATGATTCAATAGATTATTCAGATGTAACAGTAGATTATCTGTTAGATAAAATGAAGAAAGATAACAGAGTTGTGGCAATCACAGCAGCTACTCCTACAGTAATGGGATTCACAGAGGACAAACGTAGGGAAGCAGGTAAACAGTTTGTAGATGTCGGAATTGCAGAAGAGACAGCAGTTGCATTAGCTTCAGGAATTGCTAAGAATGGCGGAAAGCCTGTATTTGGTGTATATAGCACATTTGTACAGAGAACATTTGACCAGATTTCACAGGACTTATGTATCGACAGTAATCCTGCCACAATCGTTACATTTGCAGGATCAGTTTATGGAATGAATGATGTTACACATCTTGGATTACAGGATATACCAATGTTATCTAATATACCTAATCTTGTATATATTGCACCAACTACTAAGGAAGAGTATCTTGCAGTTCTCGACTGGAGTATTGACCAGGATAAATATCCTGTAGCTATTAAATTACCTGGCGGTCCTATGATTTCAGACGGTAAGAAAGTTACTAAAGATTTCAGCAAATTAAATAAATATGAAGTAACTGAAGCCGGAAGCAATGTTGCGATAATAGGTCTTGGAACATTCTATGAAATGGGTAAAAACGCAGCTAAATTAATTGAAGAAAAGACTGGCGTAAAACCTACAGTAATCAATCCATATTATATTACAGGAATTGATGAAGATTTATTAGAGAAATTAAAAGACAATCATTCAGTAGTAATTACATTAGAAGATGGAATCTTAGATGGTGGCTTCGGCGAGAAGATAGCACGTTTCTATGGAACATCTGATATGAAAGTTCTAAACTATGGACTTAAAAAGGAATTTCTTGACAGATATGATGTACAGGAAGTGCTTTTGAAGAATCATTTAACACCTGAGCAGATTGTTGAAGATGTTATGAAAATCTCTTAATTATTAAATTGCTTAATATAGATAATTTGAACGAGTGTTATATAGTGTAAGTGTTAAATAAATGCCTGATGAGTGATGAATGGAACATTGTATTCCGCACACTTATAGCATTAATTATTAATATTATTAAAGATAATGCCTGATGTAAACTTTATTTGAAAAAATATAAGATTACGTCAGGCAAAATTAATTTATAGGTTATTACAAACTTTTAATATTGTTACAATAATTTGATTAATTATAGTTAATATGATTTATCGCTCAAAAATTTTATTAATTATCATCGGTAATTGTCATCAGTAGTTATTATCAGTAGTTTTTGATGAATTATCATTTTGTTTGATAAGAGATAAAATATCCTGATATCTTTCATTAATTGCATCATAATTCTCACGCAAATGTGGAAACAGGCAGTTACTACAATCTTTACAGCCATTTGGCAGGTAAGAGAAATTCCCACCACATTTATCACCAAGAGCATAAAGAGGACAATAGCAGAACAGACAGTTAAAGTTATTAACGTCGGCACCTTTATGACATGGAAAATATTCGCACTTTTTATGTGAAAAATAAGAATAATTCTTTGACATCTGAATAATCTCCGTTCTGAATTATGACATATTATTTTGCAAGTTCTAACATTCTTGACAAAGGCTTTTCGGCTGCTTTACGCAAATCTTCATCAAGATTAACATATTCAATATTATAATTGTCCGATTCTATATTTTCAAGGGCTTCGATAACTTTTTCTATACGTACTTTCTTCATATTAGGGCAGAATTGTCTGTGACCGACAGAATAGAATTTCTTGTCAGGATTTTTCTGCATCAGTTCAAAGAATACTCCCATTTCCGTACAGATAATAAATACATTTTCGGGAGAGGCTGTGGCATAATCAATTATTTGCGAGGTGCTTCCGATGAAATCAGCAAGCGCTAAAGTGTCTTCGGTACATTCAGGGTGAGCAAGCACTAAGGCTTCAGGGTGAAGTTCTTTCGCCTTAGCGACATCTTCGCTGTGAATACTTTTGTGAACGTGGCAGAAACCATCATTAAAGATAAAGTGTTTATCAGGAACCTGTTTAGCTACAAAACGTGCAAGGTTGTTATCTGGGATAAAGAAAATATTTCTGTTAGGAAGCTTCTTGACGATTGTAACAGCATTTGAGGAGGTTACACATACATCAGACTCAGCCTTTATCTCGGCAGTAGAATTTACATAACAGACAACCGCTACATCATCATATTGTCTGCGGACTTCTCTTATCCTATCGATATCTACCATATGCGCCATTGGGCAGTCAGCGGTATTATCCGCCATAATTACTTTCTTCTGTGGATTGAGAATTTTAGCACTTTCTCCCATAAATGAAACGCCGCAGAAAAGTATTGTCTGCTGCTTAATAGTAGTTGCCACTTTGGCAAGATAGAATGAATCGCCGACATAGTCAGCGATTTCCTGAACCTCTCCATCTACATAGTAATGCGCAAGAATGACTACATCATTTTTCTCTTTAAGTTCCTTGATTTTCTCTTTAATACTATTGTCCATTTCTAATCCTCGTTTCTGAAATTGATTATTTTAATTCTGTAATTTCACACTAATTTACTAGGAAATATTGTAAGGTATTTGAGAAAAAATGTCAAATAGATAACTGATAAAGTTTTAAGTAAAGTTTCTAAGATTGAGAGCTGATACAGATAATTGATTAAATTATATAGAAAAAAATTGAGGTGGGGTATGAAGGTAATTAAAGAACGGTTACTGTTCAGTCCCCAGCCAAATCCAGTAAACACAAAGGGTACGGGATTTGAGTTGTGAACATTTCACAAACTTTCCTGTATCCTTTTGGCTATTTTGCAAAGGCAGCCTCAACAGCGTCATAA
>Ga0256404_1004410_pt1 | contig 26718 bp, 26 predicted proteins | sample RumenRJG_01DNA_FD_185990 | JGI IMG/M metagenome (GOLD analysis project Ga0256404, IMG submission 185990) | Bovine rumen microbial communities from Lethbridge, Alberta, Canada - RJG_01 | ecosystem: Host-associated > Mammals > Digestive system > Stomach > Rumen | place: Canada: Alberta | collected...
GTATATGCCTATACGCAGGAAAGGCCAGGAATACACCCAGGTAATCCTGACCTTACCATTGTAGATTCATATGCTCATGACAGCTCAATCAGGACTGGATTCTTCCTGATTTCATAATAGAAAAAAAGAAGAACCTCTCAGTTCTTCTCAAGCCAGATCACTCTTGTATCTGAATACTGTTCCAGGGGACCGATCGTGTTGATGACATCCTGCCGGTCATAGTCCCGGGATGCTGCAGCAACCCACTTCGAGTCGCTCTCATTGCGGCGGTAGATGATCGCAATCACGATGCCATGGAAAGTTTCAAGCGGTTCTTCCGGTCCGTATACATAGACATCCTGGAAGTCGCCATCCAGAGTGCCGATGCCTTCTGCATAACCGCAGTTGCATGGGTACAGAAGATCCGGCACATGGGGATGGAAGCTTCCGCAAGGATGGTCGATCGTGACGTCAATTTCTTTTCCCAGCCATTCCTTCTGCAGCAGATATTCCATCGGCTGCGTCGGAACGCCGCCTGATTCATCCACCTCTCCGGAATTCTCAAACCCGAGTGCTTTGTAAACCGGAAGGGCCAGCACATCGGCATTCACCGTGATTTTCGAAATGCGGGCCTTTTCAGCTGCCTGCAGAAGTTTCTGAAACAGCTGCGTACCGATGCCCCGATGAACATAATCCGTATAGAACAGGCAGATATGCCAGTTCTGTGGATCGTATGCCAGCATGCCTATGAGCTTATCCTCGAACGCACCGAGATATTCCAGCAATGGTGCTCTTGCGGCAATATAGCCGTTGAGCAGTGCCCCGGCTGCGGGATTATCCGGATGTGCCCTCATGAAGACTTCTTCAGCAAGAGAAAGAGCAGAAGGGATTTCTTCCTTCTGCAGCGTTCTTACTTCCATCAGAGCCCGAGCTCCCGGTCGTACAGCGGAATATCCCCTTTCAGGAACTTCTGGCCCATGTCGTCCGTATACTTCAGCACGACAACCGGAACATCCTTGGCATGCGGAACTGCCGCATCATGGATCTTCTCGGACAGCGATTCATCAAACGAATCTGCTTCGACGATCAGCGCAAAGCTGACTGCCATGCCTGCGGTCATCTGCTTGAAATAAACCCTGCTGATTTCCGGCAGCGTCTGGCAGAGGTCATGCACTGCATTGACCAATGCGGTCGGATAGATGCGCGGCTCGCTGAAGGTAACCTGAACTCCTGCCGGAATCTCTCCGTTCTTCAGAGCTGCAGTCTCTTTCTTCTTTGCGGCCTGGACACTGTTGAGCCTGGATACCAGTGCTTTCGGCAGAACGATATTCGCTCCCATCGGATTCAGAACGATTCCCTCTGCTGCCGTCTTAGGATCATGGAAGATCGGCTCGTATTCCATCAGCGAACGGACGATATACTGGCCGTTTGTCTTGCCATCCGGCATCTTCAGCTTCTTCGCTTCTTCTTCATCCGTGAAGGCCGGGAAGAAGGATCTTCCGTCATTCGTGTTCACGAGGATGAACTTGATCTGGAGATTCTTCGGATTGTTTCCGGAGAACTGCACCGGAACGAGAAGATGAGCTTTTGAAAGCTCACTGAACATCACTGCTTCATTCTGAGGATTGCGGTTTTCCTTCAGGATTTCCAGCGCTTTCTTCAGTTCGTCATTATGAATCTGATCCGCACTCACCTGGCGGAGTCTTACCTGCTTGTTCTTATTTTCTGCCATATTTCCTGCTCCCGGCTATCATTATACGCAACCCCATGCGCTTTTTCCATTATCCCTGTTCGGCGATTTCCTTCATCTGACGCAGCAGATCTGCCTTGGAAACAGCCGCTTCATCATGTCCTCTGAGATACGTGTCGAATTCCGTGACTTCCAGATAGTGAATAAAGAATGCAAGCCGCTCCGGATCATACTTGCTGTCATAGTCATAGTAATCCGGATACTCAGCATCTCCTCCGATCAGCACGCCCTCTTCTGGAATCCGGATGAAGACGCTGTCGCGGGTATGCGGACTGTCGCGCTGTTCGAGAATTGCCGTCACCCCGCCAAGATCAATCGATAGATCTCCGGCAAAGGTCACGTCCGCGTGGCGGACATGAATGGCAGAGAGATCCGGATACTGAACCCGGATATGCTCGTCACAGAACGGGATATCTTCCACGGTCTTCAGTCTCTTCTGCATGGATTCTTCATCCCATTTCCAGGTCATGACTTCCTTCAGCTTCCGATCTGTCAGAGAAGAAGCGATGACTGGGCATTGCATGGCATCCAGCCCGAAGGTATGGTCCCAGTGCCAGTGCGTCAGCACTGCCAGATCCGGCTTCTGAAAGCCTGCCTGCTGCAGTTCCTTCTGAAAGGAGATCGTAGCTTCCGGGGCATTTCCTGCATCGATCTGCAGGGTCAGACGATCGCCGCTGACTGCATAGAGATATGGTTCATCAGTGCGATCATCATGCATGAGATAGTGAATCCGTGTCGTGAAAGTTTCCATATGTATTCCTCTTCTCCAGTATAATAATCCGGAGAGGTACCATTATGAAACGAATCACCTGGAATTCTCCGGTTGTGCTGACATTTGCGCTGGTCTCCGGCATCGTGCTGATTCTCGGCATGATCACTGGTTCTTCGTTTACCAGCAGATATTTCATGATCTATTTCACGTCCTGGAAAGATCCGCTGTTCTATCTGCGCCTGTTCACGCATGTCCTGGGGCATGCCAGCCTCGAACACTATGCCAACAACATGATGATCTTTCTGCTCGTCGGTCCTCTTCTGGAAGAAAAATACGGATCGAAACGCCTGATCGAGATCATCGCTCTGGTCAGCGTGATCACCGGTCTGATCCATATCCTGCTGTCTCCGAATACCGGACTGTTAGGAGCCAGCGGCGTGGACTTCGCATTCATCCTGCTGGCTTCAGTCACCGGCAGCCGGTCGGGCAATGAGATTCCTCTGACGCTGCTGATTGTCGCCATCATCTATCTTTCCCAGCAGATCTATGCCGGCGTGACTGCCAGCGACAACATTTCTCAGCTGACTCATATCATCGGCGGTGCGATCGGTGCGGTCTACGGCATGTCCGTGAAGCCTTCCAGGAGGTAGCCATGTTCGACTACAAACATGCGGTCATCTATCAGATCTGGCCGAGATCCTTCCAGGATTCCGACCGCAACGGAATCGGCGATCTCAACGGCATCCGCTCCAGACTGGATTATCTTTCTGATCTCGGCATTGATGCGATCTGGCTCTCTCCGGTCTACGCCAGCCCGAATACGGATTACGGCTATGATATCAGCGACTATTATGCCGTGAATCCCGAATACGGAACGATGGAAGACCTGAAGCTTCTGATCAGAGAAGCGAAAGAACGCCATATTGCCATTCTGATGGACTTGGTTGCTAATCACACCAGCACCCGGCATCCCTGGTTCCAGGAAGCCCTGAAGAACCCGGACAGTCCTTACCGGGACTGGTATATCTTCCGGAAAGGAACGGTTTCCTCTCCGCCGAACAACTGGCTTTCCTTCTTCGGAGTGAGTGCCTGGCAGAAAGCAGAAGACGACATGTGGTATCTGACGCTGTATACCGAGCAGCAGGCAGATCTCAACTGGCGCTGTCCGGAAGTACGGAAAGAAATCGCGAAGATCGTGAACTTCTACCTGGATCTCGGCGTGGAGGGGTTCCGTCTTGATACGATCAATACGATCGACAAAGATCCGAATTTCCCGAGTCAGAATCCGGAGAAGAAAGGTCTTCAGTTCCCGGGAAATCTGGTGCTTGACCGGCCGATGGTAAAACAGTGGCTGAAAGAACTGGAAGAAGAATCCTGGGGCAGACGGGATGCCTTTGCGCTTGGCGAAGGCGTCATGACCACAGAAGCCTCTGTGAAAGAATACTGCGGCAATGGCAAGCCCCTGCAGATGATGTTTCAGTTCGATACGGTCTGCTTAGGCTATGGAGAACTTGGAAAATATGATCCGCGGAAGCTGTATCTCATCACGAATCAGCAGTTCAAGCAGGTGACCAGGAAATGGATGACTGCTCAGCAGAGGGATCATACGTGGCTTGGCAACTATCTGTCCAACCATGACCATAAACGGCATCTGGATCGCTTCGGCAATGATGGAAAATACCGGGTCCGCAGTGCCGAAATGCTTGCACTGTACAATTTCACTCTGTATGGAACACCTTTCATCTATCAGGGTGAAGAGATCGCAATGACGAACCCGAAACTGAAGAAACAAGACTGGCGGGACTATGAAGCATTTCATTCCAGCAAGGCGATGACCGAGATCCTTCATATTCCTCCATTTCTTGCTGAGAAGATCACGTCATTCGTAGACCGCGATAATGCGCGCACTCCCATGCAGTGGTCCGACCAGAAGAATGCCGGCTTCACCGAGGGAGTTCCATGGATTCAAGTCAATCCGGATTATCCGGCCTGGAATGTAAAGAGCGAGCAGGCCGATCCGGACAGCGTGCTGAATTTCTATCAGGCACTGATCCGCCTGCATCATGAACACGAAGCCCTGTGCACCGGTTCCTGGCGGGAACTGATTCCGGATCACCCGCATGTGCTTGCCTATGTGCGGGAAAATGAAGAAGAACGTCTGACTGTGATTCTCAATCTCAGCAGACATGCTCAGAAAGCAGTACTGCCGGAAAACGAAATTGTTCCTTCCGAAGACCTGCTGACCAGCACAGTACCAAGGGCACTGACTGCAGAGATGAAGCTGCTGCCTTATGAAGCTCATCTCTTCCTGCACAGAAAACATCATTCATGATCCGGGCATATTCTGGGGTAGTATCATACAGAGGGGGAAAAGTATGCGGGTTTTTGAAGGATTTCAGAAGGGCATCAATCTTGGCGGATGGATCTCTCAGTATTCTGTTTTCGATGAAGAGCACTTCAAAACGTTTATCACAGAAGAGGATATCCATACCATCGCAGAGCTCGGTTTTGATCATGTGCGTGTTCCTGTGGACTATTCGGTGCTGGAAGACGAGGAAGGAAATTTCCTGGAAAGCGGATTCTGCCATCTGGCGGACTGCCGGAGATGGTGTGAAACCTATGGCCTGAATATGCTGATCGATCTGCATGAATGCTATGGCTATTCATTTGATCCGCTCAAGAAGGATATGGATCGCAGGCGGTTCTTCTACGATGAATCGCTTCAGCAGCGTTTTCTGAATCTGTGGAGGGAAATTGCGGTTCGGTTTGCTCCCTGGCAGAATCAGATCGCATTTGAGCCTCTGAACGAAGTAGTTCTTCCGGAAGTGTCTGATGCCTGGAATGACCTTGCCGGACGGTATATCCGCATGATGCGCACCATCGTTCCGGAAAGCTATCTTGTGGTGGGCGGTGTCCGCTACAACAATGTTCTGAGCGTCCCTCTGCTGGATCTGCCGGCGGATGACCGACTGGTATACAATTTCCACTGCTATGAGCCGATGATTTTCACCCATCAGGGTGCCTACTGGGTGGATGGCATGCCTTCCGATTTCCGGATTGGCTACCCGAAAACGTTAAAGGAATACAAAGAAGCAGGTTCCCGCCTGGCTGCGGATCTTGCCGGCGCAGTTTATTCAGAAGGAATCCGGGAGATCGGAGCAGGGTTTTTTGAGGACATCTTCGCCCCGGCAGTCCAGAAGGCACAGCACGACAATGTTCCGCTCTACTGCGGCGAATATGGCGTAATCGATCTTGCAGATAACCATGACAAGATCCGCTGGCTTCGCGATATTCACAATGCATTCCGGGAATTCGGAATCGGTCACGCGCTCTGGAATTACAAGGAGAAAGACTTCGGCCTCCAGGATGAGCGGTTCTCCGAAATCCGGGACGAATTCATCTCCATTCTCTGATAGACCGCTTTCGAATCGAACTGCAGAAACAAAGAACTGCCTGTCCGATTATTCTGCCATCCGGGCAAGCAGTTCTTCTGCGATCTGATCTGCATCCTGAACCCCGAGATCGTAATACTTCTGCAGAATCTTCTGATTTCTGGTGGCGGAGCCTAAGTCCTCATCATGGTCCGGCATCAGGATCATCGCCCGGTTCTGCTCCTTCAGCCGGAAGGCAAGCTGCACTTCCTCTTCGTGAATCGTATCGCACTTCATGATCCCGCTGAGAATGGCAGGATACTCTTTCAGGGCATGCCGATAGAAAGAATTCTCCTTGCGCGGTTTCACTTCATGAGGCCAGTGATGAACCAGGACGATGACCAGAAAGCTGCACCCTTTCGAAAGTGCTCTGGCGATCGGCAGCGGATCGCTGACACCGCCATCAGAATAAGGAACTCCGTCGATGAAGACCGGTCGGCATGCAATCGGAATCGCGCAGCTCGCCTTGATCGCATCATAGTGATTCAGAGACATCTGATGCTTGGAGAAATAAACTGCTTCCCCCGTATCACATCGCGTTGCGACTACCTCCAGCTCTGCGGGATCCTGCATCATCCGCGGAAAGTCAATCGGATCCTTTCCATGGGTCGTGGCGAGATCATCATAGATATAGTCCAGGCCGAAATACTGCTGGCACTTCAGATAGGATCGAAGGCTCAGAAAAGCAGGATCCTGGCTGTAGTCATGATAGAACCGGTAGTTCCGCTTCAGCTGATGAGCCTGAAAGGTCACGAGATTTGCTCCGCCGGCACTTGCCCCTGCCCCATAATCAAAATGGATGCCCAGCTCCAGAAAGCGGTCAAGAACCCCTGATGAATAGATTCCCCTCATCCCGCCGCCTTCGACGATAATCCCTGTTTTCATTTCTTCTGAATCCTCCTCATGATCAGATCCAGTTTCTCCGGATAATGCTTCTGAAGATATTTCCAGAAGAAGAAAAACGAAAGCACGATGATTCCTGCCATGACTGCAAAGGAGATCCAGAAATAGCGGGATCCAGGCCGGCTGATATTCTCGCCGATCACCGTGGTGGCAATCACGGTCGGAGCCATGCCGGTCAGTGTTCCGATCAGATAATGAACATAATTCAGATGCTCGGTGCCGAGAAACATCGAGACCAGATCCATCGGCAGCTGCAGCATCCGCAGCATATAGGTAGTAAAGGTCTGATTATCTGTCTGGATTTCCCTGATTTCCTGAACCGTTCCGGAATCAGAGAAGAACTTCGAGAGTTCGCTTTCTCCATGCAGACGGCCAAGCAGATACGGAATCGTCGTGGCAACAAGCACACCGAGAAAATTCACTAAGAGGGCAATGCTGGTGGAAAACAGATGTCCGGAAGCAATCATCAGCAATGGCACCGGGAAGAAAACCGTCAGAGATTTCAGCCCGTAGAACGCCAGCATCAGAAGACCTGCCAGGAATGGATTCTCGGGCGTATAGCGCAGAATATCGTCCAGAGTGATGCCCAGCGTCCTGGTCAGTATGAAAAGACCGGCCAGGATGGCCAGAAAGATCAGACCCTTCCGCACGATCTTTCTGATCTGCGGCTTTTTTTCTTCAGGAATACGCTTGTTCACAGTAGCGATTATAATCATCTGGGACAAGGTTCCGATAGACAAATGCCATCATCTGTCCCGTTGGCATCCCGGTGTTAACGGAATATTCTGTTTATGTTCACAGAGAAATCACAATCTCTGCTTATAGTAATACCTGTATCAAAGGAAAAAAGAAGGAGTGATCTGCATGAGCGAAAGAAATACAACCTGGAAATGCCCGGAATGCGGCACCATCAATGAAGGCAGATTCTGCACCAACTGCGGAACTGCGCGTCCGGAAGAACATACAGCAGAAGCGAAGACCGTGAACGCGGAATATGTGCATAAGGAAGTACCGCCGACCTTTACGGCTCCGGCCAAGAAATCCCCGAAGAAATCTCATCATCCGACTGCGACCATCCTTGCTGCAGCGGTCGTAGGGCTGGCAGCAGGATTCGGAGGCGGATACCTGGCAGTGCAGTCAGGCGGAACCAGTTCCGGCGGCACGACCGTCGTCACGAAGGAAGTGACTTCCGATGCCAGTGCCATGTCGACAGATTCCACATCCGGAACCATTGCGGCAGTCGCTGCGAAAGCAGCCCCTTCCGTGGTTGAGATCCAGACGGAAACCACAACAACGACCTATGGTCTGTTCGGCGGAACTTATACAAGCGAAGCGGCAGGCTCCGGCGTCATCATCTCAGACGATGGCTACATCATCACGAACAATCACGTCATTGAAGGTGCAAATTCGATTACGGTCCGCACCTATGACGACAATACCTATACCGCATCCCTGGTCGGCACCGACAGCAAGTCTGATATTGCGGTCATCAAGATTGATGCCTCCGGTCTGACTGCTGCAACCGTCGGCGATTCCAGCACGATTCAAGTCGGCGATACCGCTGTCGTCATCGGCAATCCGCTTGGCACGCTTGGCGGAACGGTTACCAATGGCATCATCTCGGCGACTGACCGCGAGATCACGATCAACAACGAGTCGATGAATCTGATCCAGACCAATGCCGCAATCAATAACGGCAACTCCGGCGGCGGTCTGTTCGATGGCAATGGCAACCTCATCGGAATCGTCAATGCAAAGGACTCCGGAGTTCTGAGCTCCGGTGCAACAATCGAAGGACTTGGCTTTGCAATTCCGATCAATGAAGCCATGGATGTTGCGACCCAGCTGATCGAGAATGGCTATGTCACTGATCGCGCCACCCTCGGTGTCACGCTGCAGACTCTGACCCAGGATTATGGAAACTATCCGGCCGGTCTCTATATTGCAAGTGTCACGCCGGGCGGAGGCGCAGAAGCAGCCGGCCTTCAGGCATATGACCGCATTATCAAGGCAGATGATCAGGAGGTCAGTTCCTATACCGAGCTCTCCGCAATTCTCAGCAAGAAGAAAGTCGGAGATACCCTGAAGCTCACGGTTGTACGTGATCGTCAGGAGATGGAGTTCACTGTCACCCTGACCGCACCGATCCACAATACGGAAACCTCCAACGGCTGAGGTTCTATTTAAAAAGCTCCTTCATCAGGAGCTTTTTTCTGTTCTCTTTTCTCAGGATTGCTTCTCCATCGAACGGGAAGCGACGAGATTCGCATCTGTTCCAAGGAAATCCGCTATGATGACATCATTGACTTTGATCGGAGCCTGAACGGTAATCTTTCTTACCTGGTTCATCGCTTCTGACATCTGGTCCAGAGGAATCTCCTTGTCCGTAATCACCGGCAGCACCCTCAGACGCGCACCTTCGATGCGGACAGTCGTGGTCAGGATCCGCATGGGCCGGGTAGTCTCCTGCGCAGCATACTGCTTGCCCTTATCACAGGAGTATCCTCTGATCGCCTGGACTTTTCCATCTTCCAGCTCTACTGTGATGCGGCATCCTTTCGGGCAGTTGACACAGACGAGTTCTTTCTGTTCCATCAGTTTTCCTCCTTCACTTCAATGGTCAGATCATCGCTCAGTCCGCTGAGCTGCTTTCCGGCCAGAATGAGCTGTTCCATTTCCGATGGAACAAGCTTTTCCTTGTGAACCTGACGGATGACCTGATCTCCAGAGCGCACGGTGATCGTTCCGGAATTCATCGGCTTGCGCACGCGGAAATAGAATTCGATCGCAGGCGGAAGCTTTTTTGGATGCAGAATGCCAGGCACCACATAGCCGACATTTTCACCCGGCACGGCAGCGATCCCATTTTCAGAAGAGGTTTCCTGCTTCAGATAGCGGACTGCTCCTTCTGCAGCCTTGGCGGCCTGATGGGTCACGAAGTCGACCAGATCATGCACATGCAGGCCATTGCCGCAGGCAAAGACTCCCGGAATGCTCGTCATATAGTTCTCATCCACGACAGGTCCCCTGGTACGGGGATCCATGACGATTCCAGCCTCATCGCCCAGATGATTCTCCGGAATCAGGCCGACGCTGAGCAGCAGCGTATCCACATCGAAATACTGTTCTGTGCCCTTAATCGGCTTCCGGTCCGGTCCGACTTCCGAAAGCTCGATCTTCTCCAGCCGGTCATGACCATAGATATGCGTGACGGTATGGCTCAGATACAGCGGAATTCCGAAGTCTTCAAGACACTGCTTCATATTGCGGGGCAGACCGTTGGAATAGGGCATCAGCTCCGCAACTCCATATACTTTCGCTCCTTCCAGCGTCATCCGTCTTGCCATGATCAGACCGATATCGCCGGATCCGAGAATGAACACCTTCTTTCCGACCAGATATCCGTCCATGTTCAGATAGCGCTGAGCCTGCCCGGCAGTATAGATGCCGGAAGGACGTTCCCCAGGGATCTCGACGGCACCGCGCGAGCGCTCATAGCAGCCGACCGCAAGAATCACCGCATCCGCAGAAATCGTCACATATCCTTCCTGTGGATTCACGTATTCGATCCTGCGATCCGGATACAGGTGCACGACCATCGTATTCAGTCTGATCTCCACGTTCAGGTCTTCAGCCTGATCTTCAAAGCGCTCTGCATAAGCAGGTCCGGAAAGCTGCTCATGGAAGGTCTGAAGCCCGAAGCCATTATGGATGCACTGATTCAGAATTCCTCCTGCTTCCGCATCCTTTTCGAGAACGATGACATCCTCGATGCCGAGCTGCTTCAGACGAACGGCTGCAGCCAGACCTGCGCTGCCGCCGCCGATTACTGCTGCCTGATAGTGTTTCATCAGCGGTTCACCTCTTCCAGGATCTTCGAATCCTTCTGATCCAGCACAACTTCCAGCGGAGAAATATGCAGTTCTCTTGCCAGAATCTCCACGACTCTCGGTTCGCAGAAGCCGCCCTGGCATCTGCCCATACCCGGACGGACCCGTTTCTTGACGCCTTTGACGGTTGTGGCTCCGCATACCACATGGATGCAGTCCACAATCTCTCCTTCGCTGATCTGTTCGCAGCGGCAGATGATTCTTCCGTACATCGGATTCTCACGGATCTTTTCCGCTCGTTCTTCCGGGGTGAGTTCTGCCATGACCAGCGGTCTCTTCCTTGTCATGCGTGCATCCGGATTCTCTTTCAGATCAAGCATATGCGAAACAAAGTGCTCAATCACATACTCTGAGATCGCAGGCGCGCTGGCCAGACCTGGCGATTCAATCGATGCAACATTGATGAAATGCTTCGCATCCTCCGGTTCCTCAATGATGAAATCGCTGCTGGAACTCGAAGGCCTCAGTCCAGCAAAATTGCGGATGCTCTTATTGAGCGGAGCCGTCCGCATCACCCGGAGAATATGTTCCCGCACATAGTCCAGTCCCTGGAACGTGCTGCCGGTATCGACGGTATTCTCCACATAGGTGCTGTTGGGCCCGATCAGCGTATTGCCATAGACCGTCGGGACCGCCAGAACGCCCTTGCCTTTGCTGGAAGGCACCGGGAACACGGTATGCTTCACATAATGAACATCATTATCAATCACGAAGTATTCGCCCTTCTTCGGCGTCATTCTGAACGAAGGCTTGCTGACCATCGCACAGATCTGATCTGCACTGACCCCAGCCGCATTGATCACGACTTTCGTCTCATAGTCATGATCCTTAGTATGGACTACATATCCTTGATCCGTCCGGTCAATCGAAGTCACTTCGGAATTCAGATGCAGCTCTGTACCGTTATTCACGGCAACCTGCGCACACGCAATCGCTACCTCCCATGGATAGATATTCGCAGTGGTCGGAAAGCTCAGCACTTTCGTCACGCTGTCATTGAGATTCGGCTCTTCTTTTCTCGCCTCATCACCGCTCAGCCATTCATAAGGAATGTTTCTGCGCTCTGCCCGATCAGCCAGAATCTCGAGATGAGCTTCTTCCTCGGAAGAAGTGGCAGCAATATAAGCACCATTGACCTGATACTTGCAGCCAAGGTCCCGGCAGAGCTGCTCATACATTCTTGCGCCTCTCACGTTCAGCTCTGCTTTCAAGGTTCCGTCAGCCGGATCATATCCGGTATGAACAATTGCAGAGTTGGCCATGGTCGCTTCATCAGCAATGTCATTCTCCCGGTCCAGAACCGCAGTCTTCAGCTGATAGCGGGACAGGTCTTTTGCCAGCATCGTGCCAGTGATCCCTGCTCCGATAATTACTGCATCATACATAAACTATGAAGTTTCTCCCTTCTTATGAAACCGCTTACTTATGAATTCAGTATATCACGCTATCATGGTCCGGAAACTCATTCTGCAATTCTGGTTTCAGTACTTCTGAGGCAGAAAGACCGAATTTAAGATCAGCCTTCCGGATTTCCAGCACCCTGATCCGTACCCGTTCCTTCCTCTGGAACGTCCTGAGTCAGCTCAGGTACTGCGGTCGGTTCAGCAGCAGGCGCCGGAGACGGATCAATGACGCACGAAGTCTGGTTTTCCACATGAAAGCCGGGATTGCAGACACAGGCGCCGGTATTGCTGTCATATACGCCTGCATTGCTGCAATCCGGAGTAGTCGGTGCCGCCGTCGGAGATGAAGCAGGTGATGGGGTCGGAGTCGGGGCTGGTGCTGCAGTTTCCATAGCAGGCACTGTCTGTTCGCTTTGTTCCGGCGGAGCAGTCCAGTCAGATGCCGGGTCTTCTGAGAAGGTTTCTTCATTCAGCGGATTGATCTGAATCAGACCATCCGGGACCCCGATCACAGCCGGAATGGAAGCTAACGGCTTCGGCCGATCATCTTCAGTAATCCATGCATGCGTACGGAAATAGGAAAATAATGCCTCGAGTCCTTTCGAGGACAGATGCAGGCCATCGGAAACGGTATATCCGTCTTTGGCAAATCCGGTTGAAGAATCCACCAGGGCCTCTGAAGAATTCACGAACTTCCAGCTGTTTTTCTGACACATTTCTGCGATAGCTTTGTTATACGCATCGATCTGCTTCATCGATACATTCGGATACTGATTGACTCTTCCAATCGGCGGAATGGAATTGATGAGAAGATCCGCACTCGGATATGCATTCCCGATTGCCTTGATCTGAGCCGTATACCTGGTGATGAAATCTGCAGCATCAGTGCTGGTTCCAGAAAGATTATTGGTTCCGAACGTGATGATCACACGCTCTGGCTGAAGAATCTTCACTGCCTGCGGCATCGTATACCTGCCAGTCGAAAAGTCCATGCATGGCAATGTGGAAATCGCGTCGATCCCCATGCCGACGACTCCGATCGTATTATTCAGATTCGTGAAGGTGTTTCCATGAGAATCCGGAACTTTCAGAAATCTTGCAGTATTGGAATCCCCGAGAAACAGCGTGCTGTCTATATAGCTCTTTCCTGCATCTTCGGTTTCCGGAAGAACGGTTCCTTCAAACTCGCTCTCCCGGATCGTCTCTGAGGATGGCTGTGAAGAAGATGCCGGCGAGTCAGAAGCGTGCAAAGACTCCTGCACAGTTCTGTGCCTGAGGTTCCGCACCGAAATGAGAATCAGAAAAATGACTATGATGATAGTCAGAATCGCCAGAATCAATCCGGCTGGTTTCAGCTGATATTTCTTTCCATGAACACGGAATTCAATTGGTTTCATAATCCTTCCATTGAGGAGAACCGTTCCGCCGCATCCCGGAACGCTCCCTGTATCACAAGTTCCATGCGCTCGCCGAGTTCTGCAGGGTCTTCTTTCATCCCTTTTCCGATCCAGTCGAGCATCAGGCCGACAAACGCATACTTATAGAAATCCGAAATAAAGTCCTGATCTGCTTCCGAGATCTTCAGACCTGCCGATACTTCTCTGACTACTGCTGCCAGAAGCGCTTTCGTCCTTGCCAGAAGATAGCTGGTAAGCTGTTCCCGGTTGCGGCTGTGATAGGTACTCATCACAAAGTCCTGATTCTCCATCACATAATGGAAAATGTCCTGCAGTCCATTCTGCCAGGTCGTATAAGTCTTCTGATCACCAAGAACAGAAGCAGCTTCACTGTCGAAGATATATTCCACCAGATCATTGATATCCCGGAAGTGATAATAGAATGTCTGACGATTGACTCCGCACCGGAGGCAGAGCTCGCTGACCGTGATCCGATCCAGCGGCATGCGTGATGCCAGTTCCTTCAGCGTATGCGCTAATGCTTTCTTCGTTACATCAGACATTCCGATTTCCTCTTGCATTCCTATTTTACCGGTTTCCGGAAGATTAGGAAACCGAAGCAGGAGGGTAATCCGGTTTACTTTCCTGACCAACATGAATATGATATTGAGCAAGGACGGACGTCCGGAATCAGATGGGGTACAGCAATGGCAGCAGAAAACACAGAAGAACAGAATAACCGGAGCGACGAAGCGCTTGCCACAATCGGGGAAGCATATTACCGCGGTCTCGGGGTGAAAGTGAATTACAATGAGGCGTTCCGCTACTATAAGAAAGCGGCAGAAATGGGAAACATTCCTGCCCTTCGCCGGATGGGTTCGTGCTATGAGCTCGGCCGCGGCGTGAAGAAGAACCTGGCAGAAGCACTCTCCTGCTATGAGGATGCCAGTGCTAAGGGCGATGTCACTGCCACATTCAAGGTCGGCGACTTCTACTGGAATGGCGTCCGGCACCTTCTTCAGAAAGATGTGCAGAAAGCTGCTGACTACTATATTGAAGCCTTCCAGCTTCTGCAGGAAGCCAATGATGTCTGGAACGCACCGGATGTCTATCTGCGTATCGCAGACTGTCTCTACCATGGCATCGGCACAGATGTGGATTACCGGAACGCTTATGATTTCTACTGTTCTGCCGCCGATGGATTCATGGATCGGATGGATGCCGGCGACATGGAGTGCGAAGACCTCCTAGACCGGGCAGAAAAAGGCGAAGAACTCTGCCGTAAGAAACTGGGGCTGAAAGAGGACGGTCCTGGAAATATTCAGGCCTGAACTGCATGCCGTACAAGAAGGTACGGCATTTTCTTTCTGCAACTCACAAGGGGTTCCAGAATGATGCCACGGTAAAAAAAACCGTTCCCCTTTTGAAAGAAGGAACGGGACAGAGAATGAATAATGGTTTTTAAAATCAGAACAGCGGGAAGGCGATCGAGTTCCAGATGACGGTCACTAAGAAGCAGATGATCGTCGGCAGCAAGCCCATCTTGATCAATGCTTTCTGGTCGTATCCGCCGATGCCCATGAAGTACGGGACGGTTCCGGTAGCGATCGGGGTCAGGATCGCGGAGAACGCCGCTGCCTGGGTAACGATGACCGGTCCGATCGGGTTGGCACCTAGCGCCATGCAGGTCTGGATAACGATCGGGTAAAGGATCATCATGGTGGTCATGTTGTACATGAACTGGGTCGCGATATAGGGAACGATGAAGAAGACCGAGTACAGGAATAAGGAACTGTGGGTGCCGCCGGCCAGGTTCGCTAAGATCCTGCCGACCATTTCACCGGCACCGGTATTATTCAGCGCCGTCGCCATACCGATGGATCCGACATAAAGGAAGTAAACACCCCAGGGCATCGCGCTGACCGCTTCCTTGGCGCTTAATACACCGGTCAGAACCATCAATAACGCGCCTACGAAGCAGATAAACCAGGTCGGGAACGGGATGTACTTGCTGAAGATCAAACAGAGTGTCGTGCCGAAGAAGATCATATAACCGGCGACTTCCTGGAACTTGTTGAGCGGCTTGACGTTTAACGCGCGCCCGGCTACCTTGTCCAGATCCATGTTTGCAGTCTTGACGACCGGCTCATCCGGGCAGAACTTCGGAGCGAAGAAGATGCAGTAAATGCCCATGATGATCAATAAGGGAAGTCTTGAGATCATCGGGTCGAGGACGGTCATTCTCTGGATCGCGCCGTTGGATTCCAGATATCCGTTCATCTGGGCGAAAGTCGCGGCGCCGCCGCCAAACGGCATGGTGACGCAGGTGATGATGCAGGCGATCCCTAAAGCGTAGATGTATTTAGAAGGCTTGTAGCCCATCTCATTGAAGGTCTCGGTCATTAACGGAGCGAGGATACTGAACGGGATCAGGTTCGAACCGATCAGCTGGCATAACACGATCGCAGTGATGATATATCCGGCCATGACCTTGGTAAAGCTGCCCTTGGCAACCTTACTGATGAAAGCGGCGATATTCTTGACAAACTGGGTCTTTGTAAGGCCCGAGGAGATGACGAACATCGCGACGATCAAGATCGCGGTGGAATTACTGAAGAGTCCCAGCACGGTGGGGCCATCCAGGATCCCTGTAATGAAGAACAGCGTCAGGCCTAACATGGCGGTTGTTCCAAGGGTGTATTTATTCAGAAGGAAACCGACAACGGTGATCGCGCAGACGATCAGGCATATGGTAATCGGACTCATAGTATTTTACCTTTATTCTTTTTTATACATTAAGTTGCTCAGCGAATTCTTTTCTGATCTGTAAGAAACGTGGCCACTCGTTTTCATCGACTAACGGGTGGAAATCCATCGGGTCTTCTCCCCTGCGGGCCATTAAGTCGCCATGGGCCGGATGGGAAGGAACCGTGATATCGACATGGATCTTTTTCATCTCTTCACATCCGTCGATAAACTGCTGGCGGAGGGTGGGATCAAGATTCCAGTCCTGGAAGTATTTATCAGCCATGGTATTGGTGCCGACACCGCCATGGATACCGACGGTATAGACCTTGCCGTCATCATCAGTCAGATCGATGAAGAAGGAAGTCGTTCCCGGAGTGTGTCCCGGACTCAGTCTGGTACGGATTTTCACATTACCGAAGACCATTTCCTTACTGTCGTCATAGAAGCAGTCCGCTTCCAGCGGCATCAGTTTGAAGATCCCTCCGTCCGCAGCATTCTGGTTGGCCGGATGGTGGTAGAATTCCATATCCTCTTTGGAGATCCATACATTTGCGCCGGAGATCGATTTGAACTGCGGCACGCCGCCGATATGGTCGACGTGGCAATGGGTCAGCAGGATGTTTTTGATATCTTTGGGGTTATAACCTAGGGTGTAGATATTCTGTAATACGTCATAGGTGCACTCGAAGATCGCGGTATCGATCAGCAAGAGCCCGTCCCCGGTATCGATCAGGAAACAGCCTACCCAGGTGTTTCCGATATAGTACATATGCGGCGCAAGTTTAAACGGTTCGCAATGAAGTTCCCACGGTCTGTTGGCGGCTGTCCACCATACTTTTCCTACGTTTTTGGTAATCGCGTCTGCCATTGTTTTTTTCCTTATTTTAATGTTTCGGCTGTTTTCTCAACTAATTCCCTGCTGGGATTCTTGCGGTCGATTTTGGAAGTCTCAAGGATCAGCTTGTACAGGTTGACATTTTTCTCTGCCGCTACTTCTTTAAACATTCCCGTGAAGCTGGAGTGCGCTCCGGCAAGTCCCAGAATCAGATCCAGCGGTTTGACCGCTACATGATAATTATATTTGTCCATCGCCGGGATCAGGACCTTGTCTTCAAAATCCAGCAAGGCAAACAGGTCGACATCCTGTAATAAGCCTTTTCTTTGGAACGCCGCTGCCGCCAGTTCGGTCGCGCAGTTGCCGGCGGATCTCGCCATGCCTAATAAACCGCAGTCAAACACGGTCGCGCCCCCTTCATAAGCCGCTAACGCGTTGGCTACCGAAAGCCCCAGGTTATTGTGCCCGTGGAAAGCTACCGGAATGGAGAGCCTGGAAGTCAAAGCTTCGCAATACTCTTTTACTTCATCCGGGGTCATGGTTCCGGCGGAATCCATGATAGTGATCTCATCCAGTCCGCACTTTTCCAGCATCGTTGCTTCTTCCGCTAACTCCTCAGCGGTTAAGACATACGCCTTCATTAACGAGTAGCGGCATACCAGTCCGGCCTTTTTGACATTTCTGACCGCTTCGCAGGCGAATTTGCCATCTCCCGCGTTGGCGCCGATCCTTAAGAAGTTCAGGCCGTACTGTTTCGCCAGCCGGCAGTTCTCTTCCGTACCGTTTTTCCAGCCGCAGAACATACCGATCTCGGCTTTGTCAACATATGGCTGTACCGCTTCCAGATACTCCAGATCCGTCGCCGGCGCCGCGTCGCCCTGGCTCTTATAGGCGCCTATGCCGACACAGTTTCCTATTTCGATCGTTTTGATGTTGGCTTTGATCAGCCCTTCGATCATCATCTTGGTATACTCGACCGAGAATCCCTTGCCTACGATGTTGCCGCCGTCCCGTAATGTGCAATCCATTAATTTCATAAATCATGATCCCCCTGTTTCTATACAACTCTGTGTGCCGGCTGACCTCCGGCAAGTACCTTAAGACATTCTTTTACCGATTCATCTCCCATGCGGACCAATGCTTCTTCCGCGCATGCCCCGATATGAGGTGTTCCGACGAAATTGCTGAGTTCGAATAACCTGGTATTCGCGCGGGTCGGCGGCTCGGTCACAAACGCGTCACATGCAGCTGCCCTCAGTTTTCCGGTCTTCAGCGCTTCGTAGAGGTCATCTTCATTGACGATCCCGCCTCTTGCTGCGTTGACCAGTACCGCGCCTTTTTTAAAGATGTCAAACATCTCTCCGGCGATCAGGTCCTTTGTCTCTGGCGTCAGCGGTACGCTGACATTGACGACATCCGAACGTTCGATCAGTTCTTTTACGCTCTCGATCTTCTCGTAACCGTATTGGGCCATGCGCCCCTCGCTGACATACGGATCATATGCCAGTACGCTCATCCTGAATCCGCCCTGCAGGATGTCCGCCACTTTGCGGGCGATATTCCCTGCCCCGACTAATCCCAGGGTCTTCCCCGTCAGTTCCATACCGGTCATCTCCGCCGGAGCGATCTTCTTGAAATTCCCGTCTTCCGTCTTTTCCTTGGCAGCGGTGATATTCCGGGAGATATCCAGGATCAGCCCGACGATCAGTTCTGCTACGCTTCCGGCATTGGCGCCGGGCGTATTGATCACGGTGATGCCTCTCTGTTTCGCGGCGTCCAGATCGATCGTATTGCATCCTACCCCGTGCTTGGAGATCACTTTCAGATTCGGCAGCTTGTCCATTAACTCCGCGGTTACCGGGATGTTCCGTAAGATGATCCCCTCGACCTCTTCCGGATGATCAAAGGTATCGACGACCTTTACATGCTCTTCCAGATACCGGCGGGATTCAGGATTGATATATTCGCTTAAATATACTGACATATTTCCTTCTCTTTCTTGTTTATTTTGTAGTGTACACTTCATTTACAACCCCATTATATTGTAAGCGTATACATCATGTCAAATGTATATTTGTAATAATTACTACATTTTATCTGAAGTCAAGCTTCGTAAGAACATCAAAAAAGACACCCCTCCTCATGCATCAAAGCACAAGTCAAAGCTGTCCTAGGTTATTCTTATCCGTAACTGCCGGAATCTCCTTCCGGCCATCATCATTTTTTCAGATCCTCTGGTCCTCCGTCAGCTGATCGCGTTCCGTCAGACGGTCCACATAATCGATTTTCCTGCTCATTAATACTAACAGGTATTCCGATACGACCTCCATCCCGATCTTGGAGTTGAAAAAGCTCATATTCTCCGTCGATACGGTCAGGATCAGATCCGCGTATTGCGTTAAGGAAGCCGTCAGATCATTGAGCACCAGGATCACCTGTGCTCCCCTCTCCTTCGCCATCCGCAGGTATTTCAAGTCGATCTTATAATAGCGCGCGAAGGCGAACATGATCATGACATCGCCCTTTTTAATATCCTGCATCGCGCTGATCGAGGTGCATTCGCCATCGATAATGGTGATCACGCCATCCATCATAAAGGTCATAAGCCTTCCGAATTCCACCGCAGTCCCCTTGCAGCCGCGCATTCCAACCACATATTTACGGTTTGCGCCTGCGAGCATCTCCGCCGCCTTGTCAAAGTCTTCCATATGGTTATTGCGGAAGCTCAGCATGATATTCTGGTTCATTAACCGCTGGAATTCCGCAAAAGTATCGGTCTCCCCGTATTTCTCCTTGGTCTGGGAAACACGTTCCGGTAAAGACAACTCGGAGAAAGCATTCTCCACTAACATCCCGTATACATGGTCTTTCAGGTCCGCAAAGCCTTCAAAACCGATCGCCCGGGAGAAACGAATGATCGAGGCATCACTGACGCCGATCGTCTTCGCCGCTTCCAGCGAAGACAGGTTCCCTATTTTATCCGGATTCTTCAGCAGCCAGTCAGCGATCTTTGTCTGCGATTTGGTCAGTCTGGCATTTTTGATCCGGTCCGCTAGTATATTTCCCATATGCATACCTCATGTATAGTTTCATTTTATTACTTCAGAAAATGTTGTGTCTACTACACTTTCAGATCAGTCCATCTTTGTTTGTTCCTCAAATAAAAAAGGTCAACTTCGGTGACCACTAGAAACATATTGTGCAGGAGCTGAAATTCCTGCACGTTTTATAATGTAGTTATGCTAGACGAAAAGCTTTATTCTGATTATCCCTTCTACGGCGCCTTTGATTCTGACCATCTGAATTACGATCCAAATAAGCCAAGAATCAAAGACATCGTCTGGAATCATATTGACTGGATCAGAGATATGCACAAGAATGGCAAGCTGCGTGATGCAGTTCTGGATAACTGCGAACGCCTCCTGCTCTGCAACACCATCTATCTTGGCTATGACACTTTTGAGTGCCCTAAGTGTGGAAACTGGACTCTTCTCTATCACAAATGTCATTCAAAGTTCTGCAATACCTGCGAGGTTAAAGAACAGAAAATTCTCTCCGAGAAAGCCTCTGCGATGTGTGTCGACAAGAAACATCGGCATATCGTCTTTACAATCCCTGAAGAATACAGAGCCTGGTTCCGCAAGGACAGATCTGCTCTGAACCTGCTTTTCGTGGCAGCCAGAAATACCTTGCTCAAAGTTACCAATGAGAGCTTCTTTCGTAAGCTTCAGCGAAAGAGATACGGGAAAGCTCTCAGACACAAGAATACCTATTACCTGTTTCATAACTTCGATCACCTGCAGGAGTTCGGTGGGATTGCCGCAATTCACACGTTCGGCCGTGACCTGAAGTGGAACCCTCATATCCATTTTCTTGTCGCCGAAATCATTTATGATCCTGTCTCAAACACCTATAAGAATTTCAGCTATTTCAATTTCGAAAGTCTTCGGAAAACCTGGCAGTACGAAGTAGCCCGCCTGATGTCAGAACATTTCGGCACTCAGTTCAAGCCCCTGAAAAACCTCGCCTATCGGAAAAACACAGATGGGTTTTACGTATATGCCAAGGATCGCGATCCGGATGACAAAGGACAGAAAGAACGCGATCATTCCAAAGACGTTCAGGGCTGTGTCAGTTATATGATGCGTTATGCCTCACGGCCGGCAAGAGAATCACCGTTCACGAAACGGTCTCGATCTTCTCAAGAAGATGATCATTCATATCCAGGATGAAAACTTCAGGACCGTACGCTACTATGGTTTTTACAATCCCAGATCAAAGGACCATCTGGAAAAAATCTATGCATTGATCAGTCAGAAACGAAATGATGCCAGGACGAAGGAACAGCGGAAGAAGCAGCTGACTTCCCGTCTTCATAAGCTTCGTTTCCGTACGATGTGCCTTGATTCTTATAATCGCGATGTTCTCCGCTGCAGATGCGGCGAGATCATGTTATATGCGGAAACTAATAATCCGCTGGAAGGAATATCCAATGACAGACAATACCGAGAAAACTGTATTGATGAAATGCGAGAGATGCGGTTACGAAGAAGAAGTACCGCAGAAAGATCTCGATCTGCTGCGTTCAGTTGATAAAGACCCTGAGCATTGTGAAGACCATCTTCTATGCCCGTTCTGCTTAAACGACATGTACCGCAAAGATTCTTATCATTTCAGAAATCACAATCACTGCTGACAAAGACAGATCAATCCTGGACATGTTTTTGTCGTACCGTCTCATTTTAGATGACCTTGTGATCACCTTATTCGTTTTATCAAACCGAATTGAAATTCTTATAAGACAAAAAAAGCCTATTTTGATAGGCTTTTTCTAACTATGGCGCAGGAACAGGGATTTGAACCCTGGCACCCTGTTACAGGTCTACAAGCTTTCCAAGCCTGCCCCTTCAACCACTTGGGTATTCCTGCAATGGTCTCATGCTCCTTATCAGGCGCTTAGTTAGTATACCGCAAACCCCCTCAAAGCACAACCGCAAATTTCAGGCCTTTCAGGAAGCTGTTATCCATGCACAAGAAAGGCTTCAGAGGACCAGAGACCATTCAGTCTGACGCACCGGTTTCTGCCGGTTCTTCCGCATCTTTTTCCTGGAAGAATACAGAAACAATCTGCTTCCCATCTTTCACTTCTGCACTTTCTCTCCGGATCATTCCAGGCTCATGATATTCCGGACTCCGGATTCTTCTTCGCTGTAGGAACAGGAGATCGAGTCGCCGGTTTTCAGAAATGCGGCTTTCGCAGCATTCTCCTCTGAGAGATCCAGCCGGTAGACTGCAGATCCATCGCTGAGAAACAGCACGGTATTGCCGCTGAGCTCAACCTGGTTCAGATCTCTGATGACAAAAGAAACTGTTTTCAGCACCTCTGAAGATGCTCCCCCGACCTGCTTCAGAAGCTGTGCAATGGCACTTCCTGATTCTTTCTCAGCTTTTGCCGTATAGACCTGCTGATAATCCTGGGCATCTACCATCGCATACATCTTGATCAGACCTGCGCTGTCTTTCAGAGAAAGCAGATATACTGGTTTCCCGCCGGCATTGATCAGCGTGGGGAATGTTGCAGTATATCCATAATTCAGAACTTCTCCTTCTGCGCTGGCCATGACCGCTGTTTCCGTCGCGCAGCTGACGGAGGTATACTGAGCTTCATGCGTCCTGAGGTCTACCAGCATGAAGCCGAGATTGGATTCATCGCTTGCGGCACTGGTCATGCCGGTATAGAGCCAGATATCTCCGTCTTTCGAGATGTAGTTATAGCCCTCTGAAGTCTGAATGACTCCTTCCTGTCCGAACAGAGAATTCCAGAATCCTTTCTGATATTTCCCATAATCATTCAGTTCTTCGTTGATCAGCGATTCCGGGAATACCCGGTCTACCCAGGAGGGAACCTCGGAAAGAGAATAGCGCTCTGAGCTTCCATCTGCCGGATCGTACAGGATCACTCCCGAAACCTTCTTCATCGCGGTAATGCCGGTATACGTGTAGGTCGTGCAGACATAATACGGATTGCCCTCATCGTCAATCTCGAATGTCGGATTGCCGAACAGCACCGTCGGATAGGCAAATCTCAGCCGGCGGTAAAGATTGTCATTGAAATAGGCAGAAGGAACATATTTCATCTTCTGGCTGAGCCTCTGAAGCCTTGCATTTCCGGTTGTCGTATTCACCAGAATATAACCCGGAACACCCTGGGAAGCATTCCGGAAATACTTGATCAGCCCGCTGTAGGCAAGCGGCGTCACCCGATAAGTGCCGCCTTCATAGGAAATCTGGCTATATTCTTCGCTCACATCAAACTGCGAAACAAGATCCGTCATCTCCCCCATGACCTTATCCCCGACGAGCTGTGCGCTTTCGCGGTCAATGACTGCAGTCTCAGAAAAATTGAAAGCCGGAATTTCTGAGAAACTGACGGTTTCGGCGGAAATCCGCTGCGAATAATCACGCGACCGGAATAGCGGCGAACACAATAGATCAATGAAAGCCCAGCAGACCGCAAATACAGCAATTGCAATAAATCCAGGCATTGCAATGAAAAAACGCTTCAGATCAGAATAATCGGATTCGTTCTTCAGATTCTTTTTTCCAGGATGACCTGGATTCTTTGTTCTGATCACCGGTCCTTTCCGGAACAGGATGATTCCGGTGAACACCATCAGCCAGAAGAATAGCCAGAACTGGAACGAATGGATATTGATCGGAGGATGAAGAAAATAAAACCAGCCGATGCAGTCAAGAGCAAGCAGAATTCCTGAGAGGATCCGGTTCTGCTGATCTGCATAGAGGCCATAGATGATTAACGCAGCTGCAGCCACTGCCATTCCCATAACTGTTCTCCTGTTCTGCTTTCATATTAACCTGGAAACATCAGATTGTCCTGAACTCATGGTAAAATCCCTGTAAAGCCAGAATGGTCTTGACAGAATAGGGAGGAGTTTCCATGGACAAAGACGCTAAAATCATTCTCTGGAAAATATGGGCGTTTCTCTCCCTTCTTACTGCCGGATTCAGTTTCTTCTTTGCTGTGATCGGAATCCTTTCCTTTCTGAAACACCCTCAGCCTGGAGATCTTCCGGCAATTATCTTATTGGCAGCAATAGGGTCCATCTTTTTCTGGACCTTCCAGAGGACCAGAAAAAGTCTGAGCAGATTGCAGAGCAGACAGGACTGAACGATCAGGATTCGGGCAGTTCAGCAGCCTCCGGAATCTCTCCTTCATAGGTCTCTGAATACGAAAGCGTCACGGACGAACCAGGACCGACATGATTATAAAGCCAGACCAGGTCATTGAGGGCAAGCCGGATGCAGCCAAGCGAAGCAGGCGTTCCGAGCTTCTGATATTCTTCCGTTTCCAGAGTATCTCTGCTCATGGAATAATAAGGAACGCAATGAAACAGAATGGCATCATAAATCGTGATGTAAGCAGGCGTATACACTCCCCCATACAGACTATGCCATCCTGCGCCCCGATCCGTTCCGAGCGTCACCGTCTTCTCATCCGAGTATCCGGACCAGCTCCCATAGCAGCTCCGGTCTTTTCCAGGAGAGCATAATAACGCCTTGATAAGAACACCATCCTGGTCATAGACTGCCGTTACCCCCTGATTCATGTATACCACGACCTTCATAACCGCATCCGATCCGACGCAGCCAAGGGCAGTTCCATCCGCATGAGGATCGCTCCCGTATAGCGGATCAGTAGGATCCCAATCCCCATCGACGGAAGGAAGCGGTGTCTTTTCCGGAACAGCAGTTTCAGCAGGAGTCGCAGAGGGAGTAATAGAAGGCTCAGGAACAGATTCCTCTGGGGCATGCGCAGAGCAGGCACCCAGAAGCGCGGCACATAAGCAGGTGATGCAGATGTTACGAATATGCATATGGTTATCCTCAGCAAAAGCCGACCTCATTCTACCAGGAAGAAGACTTCAGAAAAAGCAAAAAGATCCGGAAGTCCTAAGACCTCCGGATCCGATGAATGAAAGATTATTTCGCGTAATCTGCAGCGCTCTGACCGGCAATTCTGCCGAATACCACGAAGTCTGCAACTGCGTTTCCGCCCAGACGGTTTGCCCCATGCACTCCGCCTGTGACTTCTCCTGCTGCATACAGTCCCGGGATCACGCTCGAATCTTCTTTCTCTACTTCTGCAGAAGAATCGATCTTCAGTCCGCCCATGGTATGATGAACCCCAGGCTGAACCAGAATTGCATACATCGTGCCTTCCAGCTGATGATTGAACGAGGTTCTGCCAAAGTCCGGATCATTCTCATCTGCGACACACTGATTCCAGTCTTCAATCGTCTTGCTCAGCGCATCTGCGTCTACTCCCATTGCCGCTGCCAGATCCGCTGCCGTATCTCCCTGCACGGTCCATCCCTTGGACACGTAGCCCTGGATCACGGTCGAATCATCATACATCGACTGGTCAACGATCAGCCATGCCTGCCCATCGGTCTGCTCATTCTCCGCTGCACTGACCTTGTCTCTTGTGCCCACTTCATCCGTGAACCGCTGGCCTTCCTTGTTCACCAGAATCGCGCCATCTCCGCGCAGTCCTTCCGTGATCAGGTTTGCACTGCCATCATCAGCGACATGTACCGTCGGATGAAGCTGGATCTGATCCATATCCACGGTTGCTGCTCCGACATCCTCTGCCGTTGCCATCACGATGCCCTGGCCCTGTGCTCCCGGTGCGTTGGTCGTGATATATCCATCCAGGGAAGGATTCTGCTCTGCTACCATTGCATTGTTTGCTCCGAAGCCTCCGGTTGCCAGCACCACTGCCTTCGCATTGACCGTCAGCGTCGAACCATCCTTCTGCTCTGCCTGAACCCCGGCTGCTTTCCCGTCAGACATCAGAATCTTATTCGCTGTTGTGCTGTAGTGAACCGTGATCCCTCTGTCTTCCACATTCTGCGTCAGAATCGGAACCAGATATGCCCCGACTGCGACCGTCTTGCCTTCGTCATTGACCGGACGGTGAATCCGCTTCACGCTTGCACCGCCGAACTGAGCAACATTATGCAGTGATGCACCGATCGTATCCAGCCAGTCAATCGCATCCGCGCTGTTCTCGCACAGCGTCTTTACCAGTTCCGGATCATTGATCCCCTTGCCGCCGATCATCGTATCCAGCTCAAACAGCTCGGTCGAATCGAAGTATCCATCCGGTGCTGCCTGATATGCATCCCACTGCTCCTGAACCGTCTTGGCAAGTTCCGTGATCGTCTCATTATCTGCATAGTTCTCGGCTGCCGTCTTCAATGTCTTCTCGACTCCGGCTGCTTCATCGAACTCATTGTCATCCTGGTACACCGTCTTTGCCGCATTCATGCCGCCGGTCGAACGCACGGAGTTGCCCCCGCCCATCGCCTGGCTTTCCAGAATGATGACCGACTTCCCTGCATCGGCTGCAGTGATTGCCGCAACCATGCCTGCACCGCCTGCGCCTACCACGACGACATCTGCTTCTTCCGTCACATCTCCGGCTGCGGTTGCAGCAGATACTGCCGTCTTGTAATCATCCGGATTCAGTCCCGCTGAAGTCAATGCTGCAGCTGCTGCTTCCAGCACTGCATCGCTGGTTACCGTAGCACCGGATACCGTATCAACTCCGATACTGCCGGAATCCTTGATCTCCTGTGCCATCGTC
>Ga0256404_1004411_pt1 | contig 26712 bp, 21 predicted proteins | sample RumenRJG_01DNA_FD_185990 | JGI IMG/M metagenome (GOLD analysis project Ga0256404, IMG submission 185990) | Bovine rumen microbial communities from Lethbridge, Alberta, Canada - RJG_01 | ecosystem: Host-associated > Mammals > Digestive system > Stomach > Rumen | place: Canada: Alberta | collected...
TAAAAAACTCAAAAAAAATTAAAAAAATTTCGAGCTCTAAAAAAGAGTCCTAAAATATTACTACAAAATTTTTAATCAATTATTTGATTTTAAAAGATTTTTATCTAGTAACTGTCAAAGACGAGATTAGTTTTACTAAAAACAATAGTAATAACTGAAATTATTATCTAACTATTTGATTATTAAGTACTTTATTTGATGTGATAAAAGCATGTCAGAATTCACGTTTTTATTATATAATTAACTGATTTAATCGATGTTAATTATCGCTTTTTAGATAATTTGTTTTTTTGTAATTTTGGACTTATCAATGCGTTTAATCCGCTGCCTTAGTGATTTTAAGGGAACACCTAATGGTGTAGCGCTTGCTATTGGTAATTTCGATGGATTACATAAAGGACATCAAGCGGTTATTGAGTGCATGAAACAAAAAGCTAGGGAAAAAGACTTAGTACCTAGTGTCATGATCTTTGAGCCTCAACCTTTAGAGTTTTTCTCTAAAGAAAAACACCCTGCTAGAATTTATTCTTTACGTGATAAATTACAAGCTCTTGAAGTGTTAGGGGTTAAGTTAGTTTTTTGCATGAAATTTAACCAATCTTTTGCCTCCATGGATCCAAATCAATATGTAATTGATTTGTTACACGATAAACTTGGTGTTAAAAGTGTCACTGTAGGCTCTTTGTTTACTTTTGGCAAAGGGGGAGCCTATACCATTGAGGATATTAAAAGAGTTGGTGCTACAGTAGGAATTGAAGCCTCAGCTATTGACGGAGTGCTTTTAAATAACGAAAGGATCTCTAGTACTAAAATTAGAGAGTACCTATCAAAAGGTCAATTAGATTTAGCAAAACAAGCTTTAGGTAGATACTATTCTATGTCTGGCATTGTAGTGCATGGTAATCAAATTGGCAGAACTTTAGGTTTCCCTACTGCAAATGTAAATATCAATCGTAAGGTAACTCCTTTAACTGGAGTTTATGCGGTTAAGGTTTTAACTAAAAGTGGCATCTATAATGGCATGGCTAATGTAGGTTACCGCCCTACGGTAGTTACAGGTCAAAAAAATGCTTTACTTGAGGTAAATCTCTTTGATTTCAATAAAGATTTATATGCTCAAAGCATTAGAGTATTCTTTATTGAAAAAATTAGAGATGAAGTTAAGTTTAATAATCTTGAGGTGCTAAAAGAGCAACTTTTACACGATAGAAATTGTGCAAAAGAGTTTTTTGATAAGCACCCATTAGCTGAATTTTAATTGTTGTTTGGTAGACAAATATGGCTGATTACAAAAGTACTTTAAATCTTCCGGATACTGCGTTCCCTATGCGTGGTAATTTAGCTCAACGCGAGCCTGGTATGTTACAAGACTGGGAAAAGCGTGATTTATACAAAAAGATCCGCACTGCTAGAGCTGGCGCTAATATGTTTATTTTGCACGATGGTCCTCCATATGCAAACGGTAATATTCATATTGGTCACGCTATCAATAAGGTTTTAAAGGACATTATTGTAAAGTCAAAGACTTTATCTGGCTTTGATGCTCCATATATCCCAGGTTGGGACTGTCACGGTCTTCCAATTGAAGTTAAAGTTGAAAGTTTAGTTGGTAAGCCAGGCGTTAAGGTTGATGCTGCTCAATTTAGAAAAGAGTGCCGCAAATACGCACAAAGCCAAGTTGACGGTCAAAGAAAAGACTTTAAGAGATTAGGTGTACTAGGTGATTGGGATAATCCATATTTAACTATGAATTATCAAACCGAGGCTGATACCCTACGTGCTTTAGGTAAGGTTATTGCTAACGGTCACTTCGTGCGTGGTCTAAAACCAGTGTACTGGTGTATGGACTGTCAATCAGCTTTAGCTGAGGCTGAGGTAGAGTATGCAGATGTAAAATCTGATTCTATCTATGTTCGTTTTGCTTCAACTGATGATGAGAAAGTTTTAGCAACCTTTAAGGCTCAAGGTCAAGGCACAGGTCCTATCTCCTGCGTAATTTGGACTACTACACCATGGACTTTACCTGCTAACAGAGCTATCTGTGTAAACGAGCAATTAAAGTACAGCTTAGTTCAAGTTAAGACCACAAAGGGGGATGAGAGATTTATTCTTGCAACTGATCTTGTAGAAACCGTGATGAAAGAGTGCGACATTACAGAGTACTCTTTATTAGGTGAGGAAGTATCAGGTAAGGATTTAGAGCTACAACGTTTTGCTCACCCATTCTTAGATTTTAGTGTACCTGTAATCTTAGGTGCTCACGTAACTCTAGAAGCTGGTACTGGCTGCGTTCACACTGCTGGTGGTCACGGTTTAGATGACTATAACGTATCTGTAAAATATGGTCTAGAAATCTTTAATCCAGTAGGTCCTGATGGTTGCTTTAAAGATGATGTAGAGTACTTTGCAGGTCAAAACGTACTTAAGGCAAATCCTAATGTAATTAAAGTGCTAGTAGATAAAGGCGCTTTAGTAAAATCAAAGCCTATTACTCACAGCTATCCACACTGCTGGCGTCACAAGACTCCTGTTATCTTCCGTGCTACTTCTCAGTGGTTCATCTCTATGGATAACAAAGGTCTTCGTTCAAGAGCTTTAGAGGAGATCAAGGGCGTACGTTGGATCCCAGCTTGGGGTCAAAACCGTATCGAAGCTATGGTTAAACAGCGTACTGACTGGTGTATTTCCCGTCAAAGAACTTGGGGTATGCCATGTGCAGTATTGATTAACAATGAAACTGGTGAAATCCATCCTAAGACTCCAGAGATCATTGAAAAGGTAGCAAAAGCTGTTGAGAAGAACGGTATTCAAGCTTGGTGGGATATCAGCGTTGAAGAATTAGTAGGCGCAGAAGAAGCTAAGTTATACCACAAAGATCCTAATACTCTAGATGTATGGTTCGACTCTGGTTCAACTCAATTCTCAGTTGTAGATAAGCGTCCTGAGTTCAAAGGTCATAGCGCTGATCTTTACCTTGAAGGTTCAGATCAACACCGTGGTTGGTTCATGTCCTCTTTAATGCTATCAATTGCAGCTAAAGACAAAGCTCCATACAAGCAAGTATTAACTCACGGCTTTACCGTTGATGGTCAAGGTCGCAAGATGTCTAAATCTTTAGGCAACGTAATTGCACCTCAGGAGATTATCGATAAGCTAGGTGCTGATGTATTACGTCTATGGATTGCTTCAAATGACTATACAGGCGATATGGCTGTATCTCACGAGATCTTCAAGCGTTCTGCTGATGCTTACCGTCGTGTACGTAATACTATTCGTTTCTTACTTGCAAACTTAAATGGCTTTAATCCTGAGACCGATATGGTTGAGTTTAAGGATATGGTTGAGCTTGATAAGTGGGCAGTATCTTTAGCTTATAACACTCAACAAGAATTGATTAAGTGCTACGACGATTACGATTTCCACAAAGTAGTACAAATCTTGATGAACTTCTGCTCAATTGAGCTTGGCTCTTTCTATCTTGATATCATCAAGGATAGACAGTACACCGCTAAAGATAACAGTGCTGCTCGTCGTTCTTGCCAAACTGCTTTATACAAGATTGCTGAAGCTTTAGTTCGTTGGATTGCTCCAATTCTATCTTTCACTGCTCAAGAAGCTTGGGAACAAATTCCTGGCAAGCGTGATGAGTTTGTATTTACTCAGTTCTGGTATGACAAGTTAGAGAAGTTAGATGAGTCATCAGTATTTAACTCAGAGTTCTGGCAGAGAATGTTAACCTTCAGAAATGAAGCTAACAAGGCTATTGAAACTGCTCGTAACAATGGTGTAATCGGTGGTTCTCTAGAGGCTGTAGTAAATATCTACACTAAAGGTCAATTACTTGAGGACTTAAGAAAGCTTGAGAATGAATTACGCTTCGTGCTAATTACTTCAAAAGCTATCGTATCTGATGCAGAGGCACCAGCTGATGCTATTAAGTCTGAGACTTTAGATTGTGCCTTCACTGTAACTAAGTCTCAAGCTAAGAAGTGCGAGCGTTGCTGGCACTATGAGGATGATGTTGACAGTGATCCTGAGTATCCAGGTCTATGCTCTCGTTGCGTAGAGAACATTAAGACTCAAGGTGAAACAAGACACTTTGCTTAATATGTCCTTTATCGTAAAACCAAATGGTAGCAAGTTCCTTTTATGGAGCTTGCTCGTTATCGTACTTGATCAAGTAACGAAGTATCTAATCATGGCCAATTATCCTGTTAATTCAGTGGCCTTTCATGTTACTTCGTTCTTTTCTATTGTGCATGTCCACAATCAAGGTGCAGCCTTTAGCTTTTTAGCCTCTCAAGCAGGTTGGCAACGCTACTTTTTTATTGCAGTAGCTGCCTTGATTAGTATCGTACTGTTTATAGCTATTTTAAGAACCCACAAACAAAAAATATGGACAAATTTAGCTATTGCCTTAGTACTAGGTGGCGCTTTAGGAAATCTAATTGATCGTCTTGTACTTTCCTATGTTGTAGACTTTTTATTGTTTTATATTAAAACAGACTCTTTCCAATACTACTATCCTGCTTTTAATGTAGCCGATATTGCTGTCTGCACTGGTGCCTTTTTATTAGTTGTAATTGGCTTGTTTGGCAAAGAGCAAAAAGGTAGTAAATAGTGAGCTTTTCTGTCTATTTAGCAAAATCCCGTGGTACCTGTGCTGGTGTAAACAGAGCTATTGCTACTGTGGAATTAGCCCTTGAAAAGTATGGCGCTCATAAAGTTTATGTACTGCATGAGGTAGTACATAACAAACATGTAGTTGAAGATCTTAAACTCAAAGGTGCTATCTTTGTTGAAGATTTAGATGCTGTTCCTAATGGAAGTGTCATTATTTTTTCAGCTCATGGTGTTGGTCAAGACACCTTTTTTAAAGCAGAGCAAAAGCAATTACAAATCATTGATGCTACCTGTCCTGTGGTTACAGGCATCCATATTAAAATGAACCGTGCTTCAAAAGAGCAAAAAGATGCTGTAGTGATAGGTCATAAAGGTCATCAAGAGGTTTTAGGTACTGTAGGTCAATATTTAGGTGATCCTAAAAAGGTTCACGTTATTATCACTAAAGAGGATGTGGACGCTTTAGCTATTGATGGCAACAATAGCTTTTTTGCAACCCAAACTACTTTATCAGTAGATGAAACCGCTCAAGTTATCAAAGAGCTACGAGCTAAATACCCAAACATCCAAGGTCCTAAAGAGGATGATACTTGCCGTGCTACCCAGGTAAGACAAGATGCCATCAAGCAATTAGCTAAAATAAGCGATGTAGTGTTAATTGCAGGTAGCAAAAATTCCTCAAATTCAAACCGCTTAAAAGAAGTAGCTGACGCAAATGGTGCAAAAGCTTACTTAGTTGATGATAGTGGTGACATTGATTTAAAATGGTTAAGTGATGTATCAAAAGTGGGCGTAAGTGCTGGCGCTTCAGCTCCTGAATACATCGTTAAAGAGATTATAGAATTTTTACAAAAAAATGGCGCTACCGATATCGTCGAAGTTGGTAGTGACCTAAAAGAAAAGAGCTTCCCATTACCAAAGGAAGTCAGACCTTAAAGGTAAGATAGGATAAAAAGAGATCCAACAGCTCTTTTGTTTTTTACAGATCAGTGGCAAAGCCCCATAGCTTGCTATGGGGATGAAAGCCACAAATGAACATTTTACAATAACAAATAAATATTATATACTATCAATAAATTTTGTTAATTTAGATTTAGTTAATAATAGCTAAATCTAAATTTAATAATGTGCAAATTAAAGTAGCTAACAGCGATTAGGTAGCTACTAAAAACACTAGGGGGACTGACGTACGCCTCCTGAGAATTATCTCGAATACAACCCGCGCCTTTAAACAGCGCAGATGTGGTCAGAAGACTGCACGGTTGTTAAGTTCTCTGCTCTGACAGAAAGACTGTATTACCCAAGTCTGAAAATGATGTAAGTTTACAGCATAATGTCATCAGGTAAGAACCTCCTTGGCTTGCCAAGGAGAGTAGTCAGTTTAAGGAGAAATTATGAAAGACGAATCATTATGTCTACATGCTGGTTATACCCCTGAGAACGCAGGTCCTCGTGTAATGCCTATCGTGCAGAGCACTACCTTCAGATACGATACCACTAAAGACATTGCTGATTTATTCGATTTAAAAACTGCTAATTACTTCTACACAAGATTAGGTAATCCTACTTGTGGTCACGTAGAAGAGAAGATTGCTGCACTAGAAGGTGGTGTAGGTGCAATGCTAACCTCCTCAGGCCAAGCCGCTACCTTAACCTCCGTACTTACTATTGCAAAAGCTGGTGACAGAATCCTATGTAGTGCTTCTGTTTATGGGGGTACATTCAATCTAATGGCAGTTACCTTCAAGCGCATGGGTATTGAAGTAGATTTCTTTGAGCAGAGTGAATCTGATGAAGAAATTGCTAAAAAGATTTATCCAAATACCAAAGCAATTTTCGGTGAGACTATCGCAAATCCTGCTTTAACTGTATTTGATATTTCTCGTTTTGCAGCTTTAGCTCATAAGCATGAGATCCCACTTATCATTGATAATACTTTTGCAACCCCAATTCTATGTAAGCCATTTGATTTTGGTGCTGACATTGTTGTGCATTCAACCACTAAGTTCTTAGATGGTCATGCAGTTCAAGTAGGTGGTGTAGTTGTTGATAGTGGTAAATTTGACTGGGCTAAATCCTCAAAATTCCCAGAGTTTACAACTCCTGATGACTCTTATCACGGCTTAATTTATACTCAAGCTTTTGGCAATCAAGCCTTTATTGTTAAAGCTCGTGTTCAGATCATGCGTGATCTTGGCTGCTGTCAAACAGCACAAGGTGCTTTCTATCTAAATCTTGGTATTGAGACTTTACCTTTAAGAATTAGACAGCATTCTCACAATGCTTTAATTGTTGCTAAGCACTTAAAGAACCATCCAAAGATTGAGAAAGTAATTTACCCAGGTTTAGAGGATGATCCTTACTACAAGTTAGGTCAGAAATATCTAAAAGACGGCTTATGCTCAGGTGTATTATCACTAGTTCTAAAGGGCGGTCGTGATGCAGGTGCTCGCTTTATTGACAATGTTCAATTAGCATCTCCTGAAGTTCATGTTGCTGATATTAGAACTTGTTTACTACACCCAGCAACCTCAACTCACAGACAATTAACTGATGCTCAATTAGAAGAGTGCGGTGTATTGCCAGGTCTTGTAAGACTATCTGTTGGTCTTGAAGATGTAAATGATGTGATTGCTGATCTTGATAGAGCACTAGACAAAGTTTAGTTGCTAAAATAAAGGCACTATCTTTAGGTAGTGCCTTATCAAAATCTTCTTATTTAACCTTTCTAAAGCATTAGTATATAAGTTTTTTGGTATTTTAAGATTCTAAAAGTAGCTCTTCTAAATGGTGCTTTTTAGCTACTTCTTTAACTTTTGAAACAGTTGTTTCTGCAAGTTTTGCAATGAGAGTTAAAGGTAATTTCTCTTTAAGAGAGATAATTATTACCTTCTCTAAAGTTTTAGCTTCAGCTGCTTCTCTTTCTTCACGCAGTTTCATTTCCCATTTCATGATATTTCTCCTAATTGTAGGATCTTTGTTGACTGCTTTAACTTCTTTGTCAATACTTTTGACAAACAGGTTGTCAGTTTTGGTTTTACCATTCATATAATCTAAAAAAGATGCTACGTCTTCATCAATAATATCAGATTTAGCACCTTTGGAGCTTAAAAAAATGATTTCAGTGTTGTCCTTAAGCTCTAGATCTTTATTTTGTCTAGCACATCGAATAAAGTTGTATTGACGAAGCTTCCCATCAAAAATAGCAAAATTTCAAAGAAAGATCACTACTGTCTTCTTCATATCACGGTATTCATCACCCTTGTTTGTTGCATCAACATCCATCATGGACGCATAGTAGCGAGAACGCAAAGCTAGTAGCTCTTGTTCTGTTTGCACTGATTGCATCTCAACATCGTAGCGAGAGCCTTCCTCGTCCTCAACATAAATATCAAAGCGTACTCCTTTAGCATCAAAATTATTATCTGTGACAACTTTTTCAGCCTCAACAGATTTAATCGAATTGTTCGACCAAGAATTTTTTCAATTAAGTGTTTAGCGTATTGCTTACGCTTGAATACAAACTTGAACACAGAATCTGAGGTGATCCTAAAGTAGCTTGGAAGTTTAATCGACATTATTACCTCTATAGTTAGTTAAAATTTTTGGTTGAGGTATTATAAGGGCGAAATTTTTACCACCTTAAGTTAAGTGGCATTTTGTGCTAGATAAGCAAAACTTTAAAAAATTAGCTTTGATTTATAAGGAAAAAATTCTGTAAAAAAGTTGATTTTTTCGTATAGGGGGTAGGCGTTTTTAATTTACTTCTACATAGGTAGAAGCTTCTTTATCGGCACTTTGAATTTTAAATAAACCACTAGTGTCTGCTTTGAAATTTGATAAATCGTAAATTCTAGTTTGGCCTATGATTTTACCCTCGCATTTAATAGTTCTGCGTTTAAAGATCATGTCAGAGGATATCTTTTCCCCGTTGAAGGTTGCAGTAATTGTTTTTCCAAAACCTAAGACGTAGATCTCAACAGAGGCTGTGTAGATCCTGCGAATACCCACTGCAAGGATAGTTTCCTCATTATGAAGATTAAGCTTTTTGTATCTTGAGCATAGGTAATTGTCAGTTACAGCAAAAGAACTTGTACTAATAAGTAGCAATACAGATAGGATAAAAGTTTTAATCATAGCAAAATAAAAAATCCTCAAAGCATTGTGACTTTGAGGATTATATTAGATTTGAAACTAAACTATAAGTTCTTCATCTCATTTAATTGAGCTTGAACTTTCTCAAGTTGAGTCTTGTTAAGCTCTAATTGAGCCTTAGCACCTTCAATGATCTTTGCAGGAGCTTTTGATACGAAAGCTTCATTAGATAGCTTGCTCTCACCAGACTTGATGTTAGCAACTAGCTTGTCAATCATGCCTTGTAAGCGCTTGATTTCCTCTTCTTTATTTACCAAATCTTTCATTGGGATAAGGATTTCAGCATTGCCTAAAGGCTTTGAAGTACAAGGTGGAAGAGACTCATTATCTGCAACAAACTTAATCATTTCGATGTTAGCTAAGTTTTCCATGAAAGCAAAGTTGTCTTGTGCACAAGCTTGCTCTACAGCACTAGCGCCACGCATCATAGGTGCTAATTTAACAGAAGGGGATACCTTCATCTCAGCACGAAGATTTCTGATGGTAGTTGCTACATCCTTGATAAAGTTAATATCAGCCTCAGCCTTCTTGTCCTCATCAAAATCGCTCTCTTGTGGGAAAGCTGCATTGATGATGGTCTTTTGCTCATTTAACTTACCAATCATAGGAGCGGTTTGTAGCCAAATGGTTTGAGTTAAGAATGGCATTACAGGGTGAACTAATCTCATTACAGCTTCTAGAACTTCAACTAGAGTATAAGCTGTTGCGTTCTTTTGCTCAGCTGTTGCTTTATCAGACTTTAAGATAGCCTTAGTAAACTCTAAGTACCAATCGCAGTACTCATTCCAGATAAACTCATAAATGGTATTAGCAACTTGGTCGAATCTGAATGCATTGATAGATGCGGTTACATCTGCAATAGCCTTCTTCATCTTTGATCTGATAAATTTATCTGCAACAGATAGATCTGCTACATTAGGCTTTGTAAGCTTCATTTCACTTACATTCATAAGTACGAAACGGGAAGCATTCCAAATCTTATTACAGAAGTTTCTATAACCGTCTAAACGCTTCATATCCCAGTTGATGTCACGACCATTTGAAGCTAGAGCACAAAGGGTGAAACGTAGGGCATCAGTACCGTGTGGTGCAATACCATCAGGGAATTGCTTAGCAGTACGTTTTGCAATCTTTTCAGCCATCTGAGGTTGCATCATGTTAGCTGTACGCTTTGCAATTAAGCTATCTCTGTCGATACCGTCAATCATGTCTAAAGGATCTAAAACGTTACCTTTAGACTTAGACATCTTATTACCTTCCTCGTCACGGATAAGACCTGTTACATAAACGGTCTTAAATGGAACTTGAGGGGTGCCATCTTCATTCTTCATAAAGTGCATGGTCATCATGATCATACGTGCAACCCAGAAGAAGATAATGTCAAAACCTGTTACTAGAGCAGAGGTTGGGTGGAACATCTTAAGCTCTTTGGTGTTATCAGGCCAACCTAAAGTAGAGAAGGTCCATAAAGCTGAAGAGAACCAAGTATCTAAAACGTCAGGATCACGAGTTAAGTGAACATCACTTGCAAGTTTGTACTTAGAGCGAACTTCTTCCTCGTTTCTTGCAACATATACTTTACCATTGTCGTCATACCAAGCAGGAATTCTGTGACCCCACCATAATTGACGAGAAATACACCAATCTTGAAGATCGTTCATCCAAGAATAGTACATGTTAGTGTATTGAGCTGGTACGAACTTAATTCTGCCATCTTTTACAGCTTCAACAGCAGGCTTACCTAAGACACTTGCTCTTACGTACCACTGATCAGTAAGCATAGGCTCAATAGGTACACCACCACGGTCGCCATAAGGCTGTGATAGGTTGTGATCTTCAATATGATCTAATAAGCCTTGAGCTTTTAGATCTTCAACCATCTTGTCACGAGCTTCAAAACGATCTAAGCCACGGTATGCTTCAGGAATGTAGGAAGATACCTCATCAGATGGCTCACCTAGAGTGTTGAATACTTCAGCCTCATCACGGATGTGGGCATCCTCAGTTAAAATGTTTAGCATAGGTAATTTACATCTTTTACCTACAGCATAGTCGTTAAAGTCGTGAGCAGGAGTGATTTTAACGCAGCCAGTACCTGTGGTCATATCAGCGTGGATATCAGCAACTACAGGAATTTTACGGCCAACTAAAGGTAATTCTAGGAATTTACCAACCACTGACTTATAACGCTCATCAGATGGGTTTACCGCAACCGCGCTATCACCTAATAAGGTTTCAGGACGGGTAGTTGCAACTAATAAGTAATCTTTACCATCTGATGTCTTAACGCCATCGGCTAACTTGTACTTTATGTACCACATGTAGCCTTTAACATCTTTATTTTCAACTTCAAGATCAGAAATTGCAGTGCGCAATTTAGGATCCCAGTTTACAAGACGCTTACCACGATAGATTAAATCTTCATCATATAAGCGAACAAATACTTCTAAAACCGCCTTAGATAGACCTTCATCCATAGTAAAGCGTTCACGAGACCAATCTACAGAAGCACCTAAACGTCTCATTTGCTTGGTGATGGTGCCACCAGATTGCTCTTTCCACTTCCAAATACGGTTGATGAATTCTTCACGACCAAGATCATGGCGAGTTAAATTCTCTTCTTTAGCTAATTTACGCTCAACCACCATCTGAGTTGCGATACCAGCATGATCAGTACCACATTGCCATAAGGTATTGTCGCCTTTCATGCGGTGATAACGGATAAGAGTATCCATAATGGTTTGTTGGAAAGCGTGACCCATGTGTAGAGAGCCTGTCACATTAGGTGGTGGTAGGGCAATTGAGAAAGACTCCTTGCTTTCATCATAGTTTGGCTTAAATAAACCAGCCTCTTCCCACTGTTTGTAGGTGTCACTTTCAAAATTTTCAGGGGTATAGATCTTATCCATTTCCATAGTAATTAACATTGGTTTGTATTTTTTACTTCTAAAAAAATTTGATGTATTTTAACACTGTTTGTGATTTTTCTCACTACTAGCTTGTTTTTAAATAAAGTATGATTAAAGATTGAGAACAAGAAAGTTTAAAAAAATTTGGCGTACCTAAACTTTTGTACTTTGTACGCCTATATAAAGATGTGGATTAAAAGTTATGTTAAAGCTTCGATACTTAAAAGAAATCCTATTTCTATCGACTTTTTTAATTATTTCTGTGGTGTTTTTAGCATCAGGACTATATTTAAAAAATAATATTACTCAAGCTTTAGCTAACAAAAACAATGCGCTAAGTTCTGAGCGTATGATTAATTTGTCTAATTCTATTATCAAAGAATATCAAGTCGTATTTAAGAACACTAATCGCTTAAATAACTTCATTACTAGTAATCCAGACTCCTCAACTGCTGAAATTGAGGATTTTATTAAAACTACTTTGATGCCACGCGATTTGTCAGCTTTCTTTAATAATGAGAACAATGCTTTTATTAAAGCTTATGTAGTAGCTTGTGACGATATCGTTTCTTTAGTACATCCAAGTGAGCTTAAACAAAATTCAGCTATTGAGTACTTCACTGATTCTTCCTCAGAGTATTACAGAAGACTTGCTCAAAACAATCCTAACGATGTGATTGTACAAGGTCCTATTTTAAGTGTTAAAAATCATGACTCTTTAATTTTTAACCGCCAAGCAGTGTTTATTGATGACAAATATTGGGGCTATGTAGGTATTGTCGTTGATTTTAGTAAGTTTCTAGAGTGCGTAAAATTAAATGTAGAGGATAACCTCTTTGTATATGCAATAAGATCCTCTGTTAACAAAGGTAGTAGTGATTTTATCTGGGGTGATAACAGCCTATTTAAATATCGTGATAAAAGCACTACACAAAAGTCTTTGTTCGTAGGTAAGCAGCGTTGGGATTTGTCTTTGAAAATTAAGCAAGAGATAGATACTCAGTCTTATATTGCAACCTTTATATTTATCTTTGCACTGTTGTACTTAATTTGCTTAAGTTTAGGATTAGTGTTAGTAAATTACATTATTAAACACAAGGAAACTAAATTAGTAGATTATTTAACTAATGCTCTAAATCATGAAAACTTTATTCAACTAGTGCAAAATGAGCTTAAGAATTATCAAGAGCATGCCTTAGTTTGTGTGGAGCTAGTGCACTTTAAGCAAGTTAATAACACTTTTGGTTATAGAGCAGGTGATGAGATTTTACTTAACATTACTAAGAGAATTGAATCTGTTATCGGTTATAACGATAGAGTCTGCCGTATCGGTGCTGAAATTCTAATCTTTTTGAAAAACATTCAAACTGTTATTGATGTGGAGCGTATCTGCTTTGATATCCAAGATAAGATAAATGCTCCTTTATATGTACAAAATTATTCTGTAAGACAAAAATGCGTAATCGGTAGTGCTAACACTATTGAAAGTGGTCATGATTTTTGGACTTTAGTTCGCCATCTAAATGAAGATCTTGATAAACACCGTCATGAAGAAGAGGCAAAGAACACTCCTTATAACGAGGTTGAAGAGCAAGAACCACCAAGATCTTGGCCTTTAAGTTAAGTGTAAGCTTAGTGTTTTTGTCTTATAATAAGGTAAACAAAAGTTCAAAAAGTTTCCTATGATAAGTAAAAAATCAAAAGTAATCCTTATACTTTGTGTCTTCGCCTTTGCCTTTGTGTCAGCTTTAGCAAGCTATACTGCTTATGCAATATACGCCCTTAAAACTGAGCCTATAACCTATAAAAGTCAAATCTATTCAGTTAAATCAGGTTTTACCCAAGCTACAGTAATTGACGATTTTGCACCTAATCTTGTAGCTAAATATATTTATAAAATTTACTTTAAATTTAATCCACAATTTACCGCCATTCAAAAAGGTGATTACTTTGTTGGTGGTAAAAAGACTCTGTTAGAACTATTGCACGATATGGTGCAAGGTAATGTAGTCATTAAAAAATATCCAACCTTTACTATTGCTGAAGGTACTAACCTAATGCGTATTTTAAATAGCATTAGTAAAAGATCTTTAAAGGATGATAAGTTTTCTTTGTTAATTTCAACTCCTGACAAACTTATGCAGGAGGCTTTAAAAGAGCATCAGGATTTACTTTCCTTTATAGATGGTCCTTATGAAAACTTAGAAGGTTTTATAGCTCCTGCAACCTACCCAATGTATGAGAAAGAGCCTTACTTTAAAATGTTTAAAGTAGGTCTTATAAAGCAGTTGCAATACTTAAAGCAAGCTTGGAATAAAAGAGCAAAAAATGAGGAGATTAAAACTCCATATCAAGCTTTAATCTTAGCTTCTTTAATTGAAAAAGAGACAAGTTTAGACAGTGAGCGTAAATTAGTAAGTGCTGTCTTTTTAAATCGTTTAAGATTAAAAATGCGCCTACAAACTGATCCTACTGTCATGTATGGCATCAATAAAGTTTTTGTAGGAAAACTTACCCGTCGCCACCTAAAAACAGATCATGCCTATAACACCTACACTAGAGCAGGTCTGCCTCCAAGTCCTATTTGTATGCCAAGTAAACCTTCAATTGAGGCTGCTTTAAGCCCTGAAAAGAGCAAAGCTTTGTATTTTGTGGCAAAAAGCTATTCTCCAAAAGATGGGCATGTATTTACTAATAGCTTACAAGAGCACAATAAAGCAGTTAAAGAATACAGAAAGAGCGTTAAACAGTATTTAGCTAAACTTAAGAAAGCTAATCAAGATGCTAAAGATACTAAGGCTTCCACTCAAGCTAATAATAAAGCGCAAGCTAAAACAACTGATCCTAACAATGCAGACAATAACAACATTACAGAAGCCGACATTGATACTGCGATAGTAACGGAAAATGACGAGGACGTCATTTCCATAACAGTTGATCCTTAATTACACGCAAGCCATTATGCTATAATGGCGTGTTCACTATTTTTTTTAAGTTAAGTAAAGCATATGTCTAAAGGTGTTTTTATTACCCTTGAGGGTACAGAAGGCTCTGGTAAATCCACACAGCTAAAAACTATTGAGCAGTATTTACAACAACATAATCGTCGTTATATCAAGGTTCGTGAACCTGGTGGTACTCCTATTGCTGAGGAGATTAGAAACTTATTAAAGACTCCTCGCAAAGATGATGCTATGTGCGATACTACAGAGCTATTACTTATGTATGCAGCTCGTGCTCAACTTGTTAACACCGTGATTAAGCCTGCAATAGAGCAAGGTGTGGATGTCATTTGTGACCGTCACGATCTATCTACAGTAGCCTATCAAGGTGGTGGTCGTGGTATGGATCTTGGTGAGATTAAAGCCATTAGTAAAGTGGTATTAGGAGATTTTAAGCCTAATCTTACGATTCTTTTAGATATCGATCCTATAAAAGGCATGCAAAGAGCAAAAGCTCGTGGTGAACTAGATAGATTTGAACAGTCTAAAATGGACTTTTTTGTACGAGTGCGTAACACCTACCTTGAGTGTGCAAAGCAAGATCCTAACATTATTAAAGTGGTAAATGGCGATGACACTCTAGACAATGTAAGCTCTCACATTAGGAAATTACTGGATAACCTCTATGCTTAACTCTTGGCTTGAAAGCAGTTTTCAACATTTAAGCTCTTCTATAAAACAAGGTAGAGTTCCACATTCTATTATCATAAGTGGCGACAATACCTTAGGTGGAGCTTCTTTAGCTTTAGAAATAGCTAAGCTAATTCTCTGTGAAAACCGCCAAGGAGATAAGTGCTGTGACAATTGTAAGTCCTGCCTTTTATTTAACAATTTACAACAAGGCTCTCATCCAGACTTTTTAAGTGTATTGTCAGCAACTACTGAACAAGTTGATAATGGTGCTGACTTATCACACAACTTTAAAGATCTCCTTTCAGATATGGGTACTCCTCTTTTAGAGGAGAGTGTCACTCCTGTTAAAGGTAATAAAAGTATTAAAGTTGAGAGTATCCGCCGTTTGTGTGAGTGGATAGTTGAAGGTAGTATTTTAGGTAATGGCAAAGTTTGTGTCGTCTCAAATGCACAGCTTATGAATGAAGCCTCCTCAAATGCTTTATTAAAAACTTTTGAAGAGCCACCTAAAGATAGTTGCATTATTTTACTTACTAGCACTTTTGATGCACTACCTGCTACTATCTTATCTAGAGCTTTAAAAATTCAACTTCCTAATGTCGAGGAGAGAGTAGGTATAGATTACCTATCAAAAGAGCTTAAAGATAATTTCAATCAAGACAGAGCAAGAGTGTGTCTTGAGCTTGCTAAAAGCTCCCCTATAGGAGCACTACAATACTATAACGAGCAATTAGACTTAATTGCTACAGAGATTTTACAAGGCTTAAATGACGCTATTGAAAATAGAGTAAATGAGCAAAAGGTTGTAAGTTCCCTTAATAAATTAACAGATGAACAAAAAGCGTTAATCTTAAGGTTGTTTATTAAAGATTTGCTAAAATATAAAGCAAGAGTTTCAAAAGAACAGTTACCACTTTTAAGGCAAGTTAATTTAGACAATTTATGTAAGTTGTCAGCTGTAAGCTTATTTAAAGCTTATAACTTGCTCACTTTTGTAAATGTAACTGATGCTAAGTTGTCATCAAGAGCGCCAAACTGTCTTTTAAGTGCTTTTATACAAGCCTTAAGAGCCAAATAAGGATTTAATTTTGATTTTAAATAAATATATTTTTAAAGATATCTTAAAAGTCCAGCTTATTTGCTTGGTGATTTTGTTTTCCATCTTTTTATGCCAAACCATCATCAAGACTTTAGGTATGGTAACCTCAGGCTCTGTACCTGTAGGTGTACTTACAGAATTAGTGTTGTACTCCATGCCTTCTATTGGCTTTGTGCTCATACCTTTAACTTTATATGTAGGTATCATCATTTCTTTATCAAGAATGTCCTCTGAATCAGAAATGGTGGTCATGAAATCTGTAGGTATCTCAACAGCTAGAATTATGAGAATAGCACTTTTGATTGCTTGTTTCTCAGCTGTACTTACAGGTATTAACTCTTTGTATTTATTGCCAAAAGCTACTTTTGAGCAAAAGAATCTTCAGGAAACTGCTCAAACTAATCCTCAATATTTACCAATAGAAAGCGGAAAGTTTACAGAATTTGGTGATTACACTATTTACATCCAAAAACTTGAAGATCACTCTAAAACAGATAAACAGATGAAAAACATTTATATCATTAAGAGTATTTCTAATCTTAAAGGTGTAAATGAGCCACTATTTTTGTCAGCTACTAAAGGTCATATGTCTTATGACAAAGACGGAGTGCAGTGGCTAAACCTTGAGAAAGGATATGTTTATCAAAATGAATCTCATCAAGCTAATTTAAAGAAGACTGCTTATAGCACTTTATCTTTACCACTGTTTTCAGCAGATGAAGATCACAGTGATGATAGCTTAAAGTCTGCTTCAACACGTGATTTACTTAAAGCAAAAGATTTAGGCTCTAAACTTGAACTTCAATGGAGAGTATCCTCCATCTTTGCTTGTTTTATTTTTGCGATTATTGCCATTCCTTTATCTATGGTAAACCCAAGACAAGGTAAGTTTGCAAGATTAGGCCCTGCCATTATTCTTTTTGTCTGCTATTACTTAGCCTTAATTGGTATGAGAAATATTGTAAATTCAGGCAAAATACCAATTTACCCTGGTTTATATCTAGTACCGATTGTTTTCTTTATTTTTGTTGCAGTGCCTTTAAATATTGAAAGAAAACGTGGTGGCAAGAAAAAGACAGCACTTGCTAAAAATAAGTAGTTAGATCAATTAAAAAGTAGGAAATAGTTTCATGTTTGGAATTTTAGATAGGTACGTAGGTAAAAACATTATTTTCTCTGTGTTACTAGTATCTATTTGTTTAACCTTATTTACCTTCTTGATTGGTTTAATTGATTCACTGCGCTACATAGGTAGAGGTAGTGTAGATTTCTTGTTTGTAATTGAATACAACCTCTATAAAGTTCCAAGCTCTTTTGTAACTTTCTTCCCTGTATCTATCTTAATCGGTGGTGTGATAGGTCTTGGTAATCTTGCTAAAAACTCTGAAATCATTGTGTTGCAATCTATTGGCTTATCAAAGCTTAATATTGGTGTGTCCTGTATTAAAAGTTTAGTTCCACTTATCCTCATTGTAATGTGTGTAAGTGAGTTTGCTACCGCGCGTTGTGAAAAGTACGCAGAAGAGCGTTACGACACTAAAGTGTATGGCATGGGTGTTTCCTTTACTAGCACTGGTACCTGGTTTAAAGAAGGTGATACTTTTATCGGCATTCGCTCTATTTACAATAATGCTCAGATTATGAATATCATTCGTTATGATTTTGATGGCATTACCTTACGTAAAATTAGTCGTGCTGATAAAGGGGTATACGAAAATGGAAAGTGGCTCATGCAAAATGTAATTGAGCATGTGATTAACGATGAGAATGTAGCCACTAACTACTATAAAACTAAAGAGTGGAAACTACATGTTAATGTAGATAGACTTGAAGTATTAAGCGAGATCTCCTCAAATATGCCTATTTGGCAGTTAGTAGATTACATAAAATACATTGAGCAAAATGGTGTGGATTCCTCCCGCTATCGACTCTTCTTCTACAATAAGCTGTTAAGTCCAGTTGTAATGCTAGTAATGCTATTATTGTCTTTATCCACTATCTTTGGTCCATTACGCTCAATGAATATGAGTACTAGAATTGTAGCTGGTATTGCCCTAGGCTTTGGCTATTATGTGCTCAATCAGATAGTATCCCCATTCTCTATAGTTTATGGTGTACCTCCAATTATAGGTGCTTCCTTTGCAAGTATTGTCTTTGCCACCCTTGCTTTCTACCTTTTAAAACGTAAGTCTTAAAAACTTAGGATAATAAATGAAAACGATAGAAGACTACTTAAGAATGAATTACACAATGGAAGTAATTGAAGATCCTACAGAAGGTGGATTTGTCGTGTCTTTTCCTGAATTACCAGGCTGCATAACTTGCGGTCAAACTCTTGAAAATGCTTTAGCCAATGCTCTTGATGCTAAAAAGGCTTGGCTTGAAGCTGCTTTAGAAGATGGTTTGGTAATTCAAGAGCCTAAATTCTAAGCAAAAAAAAGATCATCTATTGATGATCTTTTTTACAGAAGCTTTTAGCTTCTTAGTTTTTCTCTAACTCTTTAGCAATAGCATTTTCTTGCTCAACTAGATATTCATGAATATCAATTTGTGAGCGAATTTGCTTTTCACCTTCCTGAGCTTGAACATAAACGTTCTTTTGATCAGCATCGATGATTCTAGCTTTTCTGTTATCGTTTTCTTGAAGTTGCATAATGCCCTTGATACGAGCTTTTAATTCAGGATCTAGAACTTTAGCACCCACTTCAATACGTAAGTCTAAGTTACGTTTCATCCAGTCAGCAGAGCTTATGAATAACTCCTCATCACCACCGTTGTTAAAGATCATGACACGAGGGTGCTCTAAGAATCTATCAACGATAGAGGTGATAAAGATATTCTCAGATAAACCTTCAATACCAGGTCTTAATGAGCACATGCCACGTACGATACCACGGATCTTAACGCCAGCTTGTGAAGCTTCATAAAGCTTATTGATTAGTGGTACGTCAACTAAAGCATTTACCTTAAAGGTGATAGCTGCATGTTGACCTTGCTTTGCAAAATCAATTTCCCTATCAATCATAAAGGAGATACGATCTCTTGAATTTAATGGGGAAACTAATAAATTTTCAAAGACAGGTCTTGTGTATGGATACTCAATGAAAGTAAATACATCATCAACTTCTTTGGTGATCTTCTCATTTGCTGTAAAGAGCGCAAAGTCAGTGTAAATCTTAGCGGTCTTTTCATTGAAGTTACCAGTACCTACGTGAGCATAACGCACAATGCCTTTGTCTTCATGACGAGTAATTAAGCAAAGTTTTGAGTGAATTTTTAGGGTTGGTAAACCAAAGAGTACCTTTACACCTGCTTGAGTTAAACGAGATGCCCACTTAACGTTGTTAGCCTCATCAAAACGTGCTTTTAACTCAACTACTACAGTTACACTCTTACCGTTGTTAGCAGCGTGAATTAAGGAGTTAATTACACGGCTGTTGCTTGCTACACGATAGATGTTGATCTTAATGGAGGTTACCTTAGGATCGTAGGATGCTTGACGGAGGAACTCTGTGAAGTAATCAAAAGAGTAGTATGGGTAATATAAAAGAACATCTTTTTTAGCAATTGCATCAAAAGGTGTATCAGCAGTTTCAAATTGTACTGACTTAATCTCTGATAAAGCATGATTTTCCATGTCGTCAGAGCCTAATGATGGGAAAGATAAGAAATCTTTAAAGTTGTGGTAACGGTTACCTGCCATCATCGAGTCAATAGAGCTCATCTTAAGCTCACGAGCCATGAAGTTTACCATGTGCTCAGGCATTTGAGCATCATAAGAAAAACGCACTGGCATTGCGTTTAAACGCTGTTTTAAAGCCTCAGACATGTTCTCTAAGACAGAGCGGTCGATATTACCTAATAAATCGTATTCAGCATCACGATTCATCTTAATAGAGTAGGCTTCAATCTTAGTGTAATTGAATAAGCCATAGAAGATCTTATTCATACCTACACGAATTACATCGTCTAAGAACATGAAGGTAACAGTGTTATCTTCAGATGGCATTCTAATAAAACGAGGTAATTTGTCAGTTGGGATCTCAATTAGAGCGTGGTGAACTTCCTCACCATCGGTCATATTGACTAAAAGATAGGTAAACTCATCTTTTAAGAAGGATACTAAATCAGTATCTGTATCGATGATTACAGGGTTAATGTGTTTGATTACGTGGTGCTTAAAGTAAGCTATAACCCACTCTTTTTGCTCTTTAGTAATAGAGTCCTGATCACGCATAAAGATGTTGTGATCAGCAAGCTCTACTAAAAGCTGTTTATACAAACGGTTTAAAGTTCTTTGGTATTTATTAGCCTCAGCTTGTACTTTCCTAAGTAAAGATACAGCTTCTTCATTTTGACCTTGAGCTTTGTTAATAATTACCTGACGCTTAAGCTCAGCTACACGAACTTTAAAGAACTCATCTAGGTTACTTGAATAAATACCTAAAAAACGCACACGTTCAATTAGAGGCACTGAAGGATCTGCTGCTTCTTGTAACACTCTAGCATTAAAGGAAAGCCAAGATAGCTCTTTTGGAACGATAGTATCAGCAAGTTGCTCCATAATAACCTCAAATATAAAATCTTAAATAAAAACAATAATGTCTTGTATTTTAGAAAATTTGTATTAAATCTTATTTAATAAAGTGTTAACTCTATGTTAAGTTAACACATTTTTGCACTCTTTTGATGAGGAAATTTGTTAATTGCGACTATTAGCTCTTTCAATGCTCTCTTCTTGTAATTTATCAAAAATGTTTTGATAAATTACGTAGTCATTAAGATAGCTAATCGCGTTTTGATTGTTTAAAGTGGCAGCAAAGGCAAGCATGTCTGCTCCCATTTGCAAAGTCTTAGGGCTTTTGACAAATTCACGCCCTAAGATATAGTTGCCTTGAGATACTCCCACCAAATTTATCTCTCTTTGTTGCCAATAAGCACCGTTTAGATAGTCTTCTTCAAGGTAATAATGCTGAGATATTCTAGCAATGACAAATGCTCTAGTTACAAAATATTGTAAGTAGTCTTTAGATTTTAAGGTAGATGCTTTTTGAAGACAGTTTTCATACATGACTGTAAGAGTTTTGGTTTGGAAAAGATATGGTTTACTGTCTTTAGCGTTTAACTGCTCTTGAAAACTGTCTTCTAAAAATACTCCAACTTTAGGTCTGTCTTTTAAAGGTAGAGAAGAGTTAAAGGTCAACAAAACCTCATCGGCAAGGGAGCTATCGCCTAAGATGCATTGCTTTGCTTGTTTAAAAAACTCTTGTTGAGCTTTTTCTGTGAGAGTGTGTTCAATATCTTGATAATGGGAGGATACTCTTTGAATCTCATGATCGGTTGTTTCAAGAGCACAACCACTTATAACAAAGGCTGTAACAACACTTGTGATTATAAGTGGAAGTTTAATTACCATGAACTTATACCTTAGTTTTAGTTCTTTGGTAGCTCAAAATCTGGTGAAGCAGCTGTATTTTGAACACCTGTGCCACTATCAAAGGTGGTAGGTTTTGGAAAATCACCACTCATATCCACAAGGCTATCACCGTTGAAGAGTAACACTAAGGTTTGAACTGTAGGATCATTCCATCCAATACGAGAAAAATGAACATAGTACCAACGAGTACTATCGTATGGATCGATAACCATAGGTGTACCTAAAAGATAGCGAACTTGCTCTTTAGTCATACCTACTGCAAGTTGATTTACAAGATCCTGCTCTACATAGTTACCTTGAGTAAGTGGAGCACGGTAAGCACATGAGGTAGTAAGTAAAGTTGTAGCTACAACAAAAGCTGAGATTTTTAAAAAGTGTTTAATTTGCATAATTATGTCCTTAACTTTTAAGTGATTTTAGCAAACTTTAAGAAGACATGTTTTTTTATTTGCAGAAATTTTGAGCAAAGCCTACTTGAAATCAAAATATTTATCCCCATTTACTTAAGCAGTTGATAATTTTTACTAAAAATTTAAGAGAACAACATGCAAACTGAAGAAACTCAAATGCAACAGGCTTTTGAAGAAGCTCAAGCAAAAGCTCAACAACAAGAAGCAACACAACCACAAGCACCAGATGCTGAGGCACCAGCACAAGAACAAGCTCAAGCATCTGACGAGCAAGCTTCACAAACAGATGCTAACAATGAAGAGCAGGAGATTGTTTTTGATCCTAAGAAAATCATTGCTGAAAATGAGCAATTAAAAGCAAGTTTAGCTCAAGCTCAAGCTCAGGCAAAAGCTGAAAAAGAGCAATTAGTGCGTGCTTTTGCTGAATGTGAAAATCAAAAGAAGAGAATTGAAGCTGATGTTGAACGTGAAAGAAAGTTTGGCAATGAGAAAATTTTAAAAGCTTTAATTCCAGTTGTGGACTCCTTAGAGTTAGCACTAGTTCATGCTGATCCTAATAATGAAGCAGCTAAAAGCACCATTGAAGGTGTTCAAAACACAGTAACTTTATTATTAAAAGAATTAAAAGGCTTTGGTGTTGAGGCTGTGGATCCTACAGGTAAAGCTTTTGATCCTAATTTACATCAGGCAATTTCCATGGTTCCAAGCGCTGAGGTTGAGGCAAACTGCGTTATCAATGTAATGCAAAAAGGCTACACCTTAAACGGTCGTGTAGTTCGTCCTGCTATGGTAATTGTATCAAGTGGCGCTCCATCAGGCTCTGCACCTAAAGCAGAGAAAAGCTTAGAAGAAAATAGAATAAATATTGAAGCTTAGTCTTGAAATTGTAAAAACTAAGCTCCATTTACTAAAACAGATAAGTTAAGGCAAGCTTAAAGCTTGTTAAAAGGTTAAACAAAGAGGAATTTAAAATGGGCAAGATTATTGGTATTGACTTAGGTACTACTAACTCATGCGTAGCTGTACTTGATGGCGATAAGGTTCGTGTATTTGAGAACTCAGAAGGTCGTCGTACAACTCCTTCAGTTGTGGCTTACACTAAAGATGGTGAGATTATTGTTGGTGATGCTGCAAAGCGTCAGGCTGTAACTAACCCTAAGAATACTTTATTTGCTATCAAGCGTTTAATTGGTCGTCGTTATGATGATGCTGAGGTTCAACGTGACGTAAGTATCATGCCATTTAAGATCACTAAGGCTGATAACGGTGATGCTTGGGTTGAGGTTGATGATAAGAAACTAGCTCCACCTCAGATTTCAGCTGAAGTTCTAAAGAAGATGAAGAAGACTGCTGAAGACATCTTAGGTGAGGAAGTAACAGAAGCTGTTATTACCTGCCCTGCATACTTTAACGATTCACAACGTCAAGCAACTAAAGATGCTGGTCGTATCGCAGGCTTAAACGTAAAGCGTATCATCAACGAGCCTACCGCTGCAGCTATTGCTTACGGTGAGGATAAAGCAAAAGGCGAGCAAAAGATTGCTGTTTACGACTTAGGTGGTGGTACCTTCGATATCTCTATTATTGATATTGATGAGTTAGATGGCGAGAAGACCTTCGAGGTTCTAGCTACTAACGGTGATACTCACTTAGGTGGTGAGGATTTTGATAACCGTATCGTAGATTACTTAATCGACGAGTTCAAGGCTGAGCAAGGTGTTGACCTACGTGCTGATCCTTTAGCCTTACAACGTTTAAAAGAAGCTGCTGAAAAAGCTAAGATTGAGTTGTCATCATCACAACAGACTGATGTAAACTTACCTTACATCACAGCAGATGCAACAGGTCCTAAGCACATGAACATCAAGATCACACGTGCAAAATTAGAGTCTCTAGTTGAAGATCTTGTAAACAGAACTTTAGAGCCTGTAAAGACTGCTTTAGCTGATGCAAACTTAACTCCATCAGAGGTTAACGATGTAATCCTAGTTGGTGGTCAATCACGTATGCCTATGGTTCAGAAGTTAGTTGCTGACTTCTTTGGTAAAGAGCCTCGTAAGGACGTAAACCCAGATGAAGCAGTTGCTATCGGTGCTGCAATTCAAGGTGGTGTGTTAACTGGTGATAAGAAGGACGTTCTATTACTAGATGTTACACCTCTATCATTAGGTATTGAGACTTTAGGTGGTGTTATGACTACCTTAATTGAGAAGAATACTACTATTCCTACTAAGAAGTCTCAGGTATTCTCAACTGCCGAGGATAATCAGCCTGCTGTAACTATTCACGTATTACAAGGTGAACGTAAGAGAGCTGCTGACAACAAGTCACTAGGTCAGTTCAACTTAGAGGGTATTGAGCCTCAACCACGTGGCATGGCTCAGATTGAAGTTACCTTCGATATCGATGCTGATGGTTTAATCCACGTATCAGCAAAGGATAAGAAGACTGGTAAAGAGCAGAAGATTACAATTCAATCTTCATCTGGTCTATCAGACGACGATATCAAGCGTATGGTTCGTGAGGCTGAAGAGCACTCAGCTGAGGATAAGAAGTTTGAGGAATTAGCTACTGCTCGTAACAGAGCTGATTCAACCTCTCACCAGATCAAAAAGCAATTAGCTGATTTAGGTGATAAGGTTTCAGCTGATGATAAGGCTAAGGTAAACAAGGCTCTAGCTGATCTTGAACTAGCTGCTCGTGGCGATGACAAAGAGAAGATTGAGCAGGCTGAAAAGGCTGTATTAGAGTCAGCTGCAGTGTTAATGCAAGCTTCTCAAGCTCAAGCCCAAGCTCAACAAGCTCAAGGCGCACAGCAACAAGCTCAAGGTTCATCTAAGAAGGATGACGATGTAGTTGATGCTGAATTTGAAGAAGTTAAAGAAGACAACAAGTAATCTTATTTAACACATCAAATACATTGAAGGTAGGAGGTAATACCTCCTGCCTTTGTTAGTTTAAAAGAGGGCATTATGGCTGCAAAACGTGATTACTATGAAGTGCTAGGTATTGATAAAAGTGCCGATGAGAATACCATCAAGCGTGCTTTTAAGAAACTAGCTATTAAGTATCACCCAGATAGATGTAAAGATCCTGATGCTGGTGAGAAATTCCGTGAAATCAACGAAGCTTACCAAGTATTGTCAGATCCTCAAAAGCGTGCTGCCTATGACAATTACGGTTTTGATGGTGTAGACGGTTCTCAAGCCGGTGGTGGTAATCCTTTTGGTGGTGGTAACCCATTTGGTGGCTTTGACTTCGGTGGTGATTCTTTTTCTGATATTTTTGACAATCTATTTGGTGGTGGCAGACGTGGTCAGTCTCGTTCTCGCCCACAACAAGTCGATGGTCGTGATATCAGAGTAAAGGTATCTTTAACTCTTGAAGAAGCTGTTAAAGGCTGCAAGAAGAAGTTTAATGTCAAAACCTATGTACCATGTAAAGACTGTCATGGCACAGGTCTTGGTAAAGACGGTAAGAAAGAAACTTGTCCTCATTGTAAAGGTTCAGGTCAAGTCTTTGTTCGTCAAGGTATTATGCAGTTTGGTCAAACCTGTCCACACTGCCAAGGTACAGGTTACATTGTAACTAACGGTTGTAAGACTTGTGGTGGCACCGGCCGTGTTGTAGATACTAAGGTACTATCCGTTGATATTCCAGCAGGTGTAGATTCTGGCAATAAGATTAGATTGTCAGGTCAAGGTGAGGCTGGTCTAAACGGTGGTGCTGCAGGTGACTTATACGTATTTATCGAAGTTAAAGAGCACGAGATCTTCCAAAGAGATGGTAGTGACTTATACTGCGAGGTACCTATAAGCTTTACAACAGCTGCTTTAGGTGGCAAGGTTGAAGTACCTACCTTAGAAGGTCCTGTGATGATCACCATTGCCGAAGGTACCCAGACTAATAAGACAATGCGTCTATCAGGTAAAGGTATTAAATCTTACGGCTTTGGCGGTAAGGGTGACTTATACTGCAAGATTGTAGTTGAGACTCCTGTAAACTTAACTTCAGAGCAAAAAGACTTACTAAAGAAGCTTGAGGCAAGTCTAAACGGTGAAGCTACTAAAGATAGCTCTGACAGCTCAAAAAAGGATGCAGCGAGTAAAAAAGTCTCACATAAACCCAAATCTGAAGGCTTCTTAAATAAAGTTAAAAAGTTTTTAGATGATTTATCAAGTTAGTAAGTGATACAACTCAAAACGTTCAAGGCATAAGTTTGATTACTTAATCGTTTTGGGGTATAGTAAACACATAAAGCGCCTAATTTGAACTTTTAAGTTAGGCGTTATTTTTTTTTATTTTAGATTGAGGTGTTATTATGGATCAGACTCCAATGACTCCACGTGGTGAGGATTTATTAAGAAAAGAGCTTCAACGTTTAAAGACTGTTGAAAGACCTCGCATTGTTGCAGCCATTGCTGAAGCTAGAAGCCATGGCGAT
>Ga0256404_1004412_pt1 | contig 26711 bp, 20 predicted proteins | sample RumenRJG_01DNA_FD_185990 | JGI IMG/M metagenome (GOLD analysis project Ga0256404, IMG submission 185990) | Bovine rumen microbial communities from Lethbridge, Alberta, Canada - RJG_01 | ecosystem: Host-associated > Mammals > Digestive system > Stomach > Rumen | place: Canada: Alberta | collected...
GTTTGCCTTATAGATTGAACTGTACACTGGATCGTTAAAAGCAGGCGCATCAGTTGGTTGTGGTTATCTTATCCGTTTTGTAAAGTTAATGACATTGCAATCTATGAGGGTTTTCAGTATTGATAATAATAACAAAACTCAAAAAACCCAGGTTTTATGCGGGTTTCGGTTGAGTGTGCAAACTCGTCTTTTGTTAACTAAGCAAAATGCCTACAAATGGCTTATTTACGCCAAAAAGCGGCATTTTTGCTGCTTGAAAACCTCTGTCTATTACCGCAAGGTAATCTCTTTAAGGAAAAGAAAAATAATAAATACAATAATCTTGATCCCGTTAACATATACCCTTATTGAGATACTTTGATTATATATATTTTTAAGCCGTAAAGCGGATATCTGTTTTACGGCTTTTTGCTATTGTTTTCAAACTGTAAGTTTAGTTATGTTTCTATTGCCCTCAGGAGCTTATATTTTAAATTTTCGGATATCATTGAACAAAATAATATACTATTAAACAATACAATGTCTAATTTTGGCTCCTAGAGCCGTACAGATGGCATTAAAAAGCGGGGCAACAATCCCCGCCCTTTGATAGCAAAACCTTAAGGATTAAGCCTCCTTCCGTTTACGGTTTTAAGCTATTTTGTCCAACTTTTTGATAGCTTTTTTTGATAGTAAATTTGATAGTGCCTATTAAAAATGTTCACGAAAACCTAGTTTTCTAGGTTGTTCTTACTGCGGCTCACGGGACTCGAACCCGCACCCCCTGCGGGACAGGAACCTAAATCCTGCATGTCTGCCAATTCCATCAAAGCCGCACGATGTAAAATGTATGCACACGGTGTATACAGATATAGATATAAATAAAGGCACTATCTTCCGATAGTGCCGAGTGAGGCATCGGGGACTCGAACCCCGGACAACTTGATTAAAAGTCAAGTGCTCTACCACCTGAGCTAATACCCCATGATGGCTTTACGCTAAGCTGGGCTAACCGGATTCGAACCGGTGAAATGCAGGAGTCAAAGTCCTGTGCCTTACCGCTTGGCGATAGCCCATTATGTAAGGGTGGGTAAAGGGACTCGAACCCTTGGTCTCCAGAGCCACAATCTGGCGCGTTAGCCAACTACGCTATACCCACCATAATGGTTTACAAACCTGCGATTGCAGTTATGTTAAATTGTAAAGCCAACCGAGCCTGAAGGGATTCGAACCCCCGACCCACGGCTTAGAAGGCCGTTGCTCTATCCAGCTGAGCTACAGACTCAAAAAAAGCACGTGATGAGAATCGAACTCACGTATTCAGCTTGGAAGGCTGATGTTCTACCATTGAACCACACGTGCATAAACATCGGGGTGACAGGATTCGAACCTGCGGCCTCCTGGTCCCAAACCAGGCGCTCTAGCCAAACTGAGCCACACCCCGTCAACCGCGAATTTCATTCTGCTTTCAAGTTTCTGTATTTCCAAACGCAAAATTGATTATACCCATCACTTCCGATTATGTCAACTACTTTTTTCAGGAAATTTGACCCGGTTTTGAAATTTTATTACAGGTACCTGATCCAGGCATCGACGGCATGAACTGCATCTCCCGGTTTCAGGTATACAACCATATAGCTGCGCTCCCTTCCCTGCTGCCGGGGATAGCTGATGCTTCCCGGATTCAGTATCCATACTCCGTCCATATATTCACAGGCAGGCACATGCGTATGGCCGAAGAAAACAATGTCACAGGCGTTGTCCCTCGCCGTCTCCGCCAGAAAGTCATAGGACGAGGATGCCATGTAGCTGTTTCCATGGGTGAGAAAAATCCGATGGCCGCCGATTTCTACGACCTTCTCTCTGGGGTATTGATTGAAGTAATAGTCACAGTTTCCGGCAATGATATAACAGGGACAGGAAAACAGCGGCTCGATTGTTCCCGCCGGTTCCTGGCTGTCCCCAAGATGGAAAGCGGCATCAAACGGTTCTTCCTGTGCGATGGCCCGGAGGATTCCTTCCTCCCGGCCGTGCGAATCACTGACCAGCAGTAGTTTTACCACTCCACTGCTGTCCTGTCTTTTCTGTTCTCTGTATTCCTTCTCCGAGGCTATATTCATGGAATTTGTTATCCGCGCTGTTTCCAAAGGTCTTTCCTTTTTCTTAAACCACATATGCGCTGCTCCTGCCTTCGCTGCCTTTTCGCTGTGTTCCGCCCCTTGCCATTCAATGAAGCAAAGTAGTTTTCTGCCGTATATCCGTTTTCATGCATCCTTATTCAGTTCTCTGGCCAGCACCTGGCGCATGGCTTTCAATGCCTTTCCCCGATGGCTGATTTCATTCTTCTTTTCCGGAGGCAGCTGTGCCGATGTGCAGCCGTATTCCGGAAGATAAAAAACAGGATCATATCCAAACCCGTTTTCTCCGGCTGCCCGGTGGGCAATGCGTCCTTCCATGATCCCTTCCTCCACAAAGGTGCGCCCATCCGGAAATACGACAGCGACGTCACAGACAAAGCGCGCGGTCCGTTTCTCGTCCGGGACATCCTTCATCCTGTCAATCAGAGCCTTGTTTTTTATACTGTAGGAGGTATCTCTTCCCATGAAACGGGCTGAATAGATCCCGGGCTCTCCATTCAGGGCATCAATCACAAGTCCCGAATCGTCAGCCAGTGCAATCTCCCCGGATGCCTCCGCCACCGCCTTCGCCTTAATCAGAGCGTTTTCCCGGAATGTCTTTCCGTTTTCTGCGATATCCGCAGCAATTCCGGCATCTTTCATGGAAACAATCGGAATGCCCGCATCCTGAAGGATCATATTCAGCTCTCTGACTTTGTTCTGATTACCCGTCGCGAAAATAATACGTTTATCCATCTTCCGTCTCTCCTGTCAAAATTCGGCCGTCTGAACCGCTGCATTCGCTTTACTCCTGAGCAGCATATACCTTCAGACAAATGTTGGCATCAAAGTTTTCCTCTGCACTAAGCCATATTTCTCCGTCTTTGCTGATGTATCCCCGTTTTCCATCGGTTGTGACATTCTGCGTATAAATATCATGCTTCGTCTCCACAGCTGCCGGTTTGCTCGTGCCCGGAGAGGTCAGCCGGACCGCCGCCGCAAATTCCGTACCCTGCTTAACCGCCAGACTCCTGTCCAGACGGACGGTGTAATAGCCGGCATCCGCCAGCACTCCGCTTCCCGCCGGAATCCACGCGGAAAGAGAAGGCAGACCGCCGATCTGATCCTCCGGGTAAATATAAACTTCATATTCCGTATCCGGACGCACTGCGTAAAAGCCGGCCGCTTTGAGCATCTGATCACTCTTTGCGGTATAAACATTGGAGATCACGCATGTTTCAGATCCCATTCCCACCGATTTCTGCCAGCCGCACGGATCTGTCTGATAAATCATATCATAATTATCCTTCGTCTGGATAGAAGAAAAAGCCAGCCCGCCCTGGGCGGCATTTGCATCATAGTAACTCAGATAATAAATACCGCCGTCGCCAAAATCAGTTCCCCAGGTGTTCTGGCAGATGAAGGCGCCGTCCCCCGGCGGTTCAATCTTAAAATTATTTCTGGAAAAATGATCATCCCACCCCAGAACAAGAGCGTCATGGATTACTTTAAACTCGTCCGGGCAATAGTAAGAAAAAGTTTCCGGATTGTAATAGCCGGATCCCTCCTCCGTTGTGGCACGGCTCATGTAAAGGGATGTCTGAATGGGACCGTACGTATAGATTTCCTGTTTGATCTCTTCGGTCGATTTTCCTTTCAGATATCGGATCTCCTGCACATGGACGGCCGGCGTCAGGCCATCCACGGTAACACCGTCACCGTAAGGATCTTCCTCCTCCAGCACAGGGCCCTGCCATCCGGCCAGATACGCCATAATCATCCGATAGTCGCCGCCATCCTGAACGTCCGCTGTAAAAGCATTGTTCAGGGACATGTGATCCGCGGAAAATCGCAGCTGTTGCCGGGGCATAAGCCGCGATTCGATTGCGGACAGTGCGGTAAAGGCCCAGCATGTTTCGTATTCTCCCTGGCTTTCTACCGCAGGCTGTCTGCCTTCATCACACACATTATAACAGGACGGCAGATCATCCGGCGCATTTATCCGCCCGTTTTCCTGCGTATCCTCCGTCTTTCCTGCGCTTCTGTTTTCTGTGGTATCCGCTCTGTTTTCTGTATTATTCTCTGGATATTCAGCCGCCGGTGCATTCGCCGCCGGCTGTGCAAAAATCAGAAGCGCTGACAGCACAATAGCTGTTCTGCCCGCATCTCCTGCCTTTCCAAATGTTTTCACCGTCCGCTTTTCTCCTCATACCCCGGAATTCGTTTTGGAGGCTTCGGCCCGACAAACTGATAAAAATAAGTTTTTATCATTCCATTATAGATTTTTCTGTTTTTATCCGCTTTTCTGCCGATATACTTTTCTGCATCCTCATAAGAAGTGATCAGGTACTCCGACCAGCTGTCCAGCCTGCGGAAAGCCTCCCCGATCTGCGTATAAAGCTGAGGAAGATCCTTCTTATCCTCCAGGCGTTCCCCGTACGGAGGATTGGTGATCACAAACCCGTATTTTTTAGAGTGATGCAGTTCGCTTACCGGGCGCTGCTGAAAATGAATCAGATGATCAACGCCCGCCCTCCTCGCATTCTCCCTGGCGGCACGGACAATTTCTCCGTCTATGTCATACCCCTGAATATCCGTTTCCACATCCGGTCTTACCAGTTGTCTGGCTTCATCCGCCGCGTCATACCACTCATGCCGCGGAATAAAGTTTTCCCATGCTTCCGCCGTAAAGTGCCGGTTCATCCCCGGCGCTATGTTGGCGGCCATCAAAGCCGCTTCAATTGGGAATGTCCCGCTGCCGCAGAACGGATCCACCAGGATTCTGTCCCCCCGCCAGGGCGTCAGCATAATCAGAGCGGCTGCCAGTGTTTCAGAAATCGGTGCCTTTGCTGTTGAAAGCCGGTATCCTCTTTTATGAAGGGATACCCCGGAGGTGTCCAGATACAGAGTAACCACATCTTTCATCAGCGTCACACGAAGCGGATAGGCAGCCCCCGTTTCCTCGAACCATTCCTGATGACAGGTCAGCTTCAGGTGCTCAACCATGGCTTTTTTTATGATGGACTGAATATCGGAGGGACTGAACAGTTTACTCTTTACCGAGGAAGCCTTCGTCACCCAGAACTTTCCGTCCCCGGGAATGAACCGTTCCCACTCCACTGCCTTCGTTTGCTCAAACAATTCATCGTAGGTAACTGCCTTAAAGGAAGATACCTTAATCAGGACACGCTCGGCTGTGCGCAGAAAAATATTCGCATAGCACACCGCCTGCGCATCTCCGAGGAAGCTTACTTTCCCGTCCTCTACCTCACTGACCTCGTACCCGAGATCCGTGATTTCTCTTTTCAGCACCGATTCAAGTCCAAAATGGCATGGACAGGTTAATTCAAGATATTCCATCGTGTCCTCCGGCGTGTACGCACATTGTATTTCCGAATCATTTTGCAAAACAACGTGAAAGACCGCCAGGGGAGCTGGCGGTCTTTCGAGGGGAGTATAAAATAATTAATAAGGGGTTTGTAATGGCTTTCGCTCATTACAGGGTCAATTATATCGTAGATGATTTTAAAAAGCAACTAATAATTTTGTCACGGTTTACTTTTTCGTTCAATTATGTCATAATGCTGAAGAATGACATGATTTTTGGAGGAACACAGATGAGCAAAGTTTATATTCCTGCGGGGTACGAACCGATTTTAAGCCTTTATGACACTCAGCGGGCGATCGGCTCGATCCATCGTATTTTTGCAGATACGTTAGGCTCAGCCCTGAATCTGAACCGGGTCTCGGCGCCTCTTTTTCTGGATGCGTCCACCGGTCTGAATGATGACCTGAACGGAGTGGAACGCAAGGTATCTTTTGAACTGAAGGATACCGGCACGAAAGCGGATGTCGTACAGTCACTGGCCAAATGGAAACGCAAGGCCCTGAAGGATTACGGGTACCGTCCCGGAAAAGGCCTGTATTGCGACATGAATGCCATCCGGCGCGATGAGGAACTGGATAATCTTCATTCCGTCTACGTGGATCAGTGGGACTGGGAAAAAGTAATCACGGAAGACGACCGTAATATCGAATACCTCGAAGCTACCGTCCGTTCCATTGTTTCCGCGGTATGCGCTGCCGAGCTGGCCGTCCATGCGACCTACCCCGCCCTGAACAAACTCCCGCTTCACTCTCCGAAGGTAACCTTCATCACCACACAGGAACTGGAGGATCTTTATCCGGATCTTGACAGCAAAGGCCGTGAAAATGCCTTCGTAGAAAAATACGGCACTACGTTCCTTATGCAGATCGGCCGCAGGCTGCGAAGCGGCAAGCCGCACGACGGCCGGGCGCCGGACTACGATGACTGGGATCTGAACGGAGATATCCTTTTCTGGAATGAAACCCTCTCCTGCAGCTATGAGCTTAGCAGCATGGGCATCCGCGTCACGCCCGAAGTACTGGATCGCCAGCTGCATGAAGCCGGCTGTGATGACCGCCGCACGCTTCCGTTCCACAAAGCCCTGCTTGCCGGGGAACTTCCGTTAAGCATCGGCGGCGGTATCGGTCAGAGCCGTCTGTGCATGCTGATCCTCGGAAGTGCTCACATCGGTGAAGTGCAATCCAGTGTGTGGGATGAGAATACACTTCGCGAATGTGCGCGTGCCGGCATCCGGCTTCTGTAATGCCGCAGGAAGCATATCTAAAAAAACAGAAAGCAGCCTGAAAACGGAGAGCAGTTTTACTGTTCTCCGTTCTTTTTATCTCCCAGGGTGTTTATTCCGGATATCAGAAGACCGATGGGATTGTGCCATACAACCATAGCCCCTTCCGGGCAGAACTCCTGACAGCAGAAGCAGCGGATGCATTTTGTCCGGTCAATCCCGGGCTTCTTCTTTATCATCGTAATGGCTTTTGCCGGGCAGATGGATGCGCAGCGTCCGCAGCCGATGCATCTGGTTTTGACCGGCATGGGTCTGGAAGCCATTACCCAGCGGGCTGCTTTGGAAAACATCTTTCCCTTCAGCCCCGAAGTGCCGAAGGTGACGCTGACGCGGCGGGTAACCAGCTTAAAATCTTTCTTGCGGAACGGATCCAGGCTGCCGAACAGCGTAATCTGATCCAGGCTTTCTGCTCCCAGCCCTCTGTGGCAGGCTGCCACAATCGTCGGGACATCCGGATTTCTCAGCCCGATCAGATTGGCGCAGACCATATCCAGATTAAAGGGAGACCGGCTGGCCAGCACCACGCCCATGTGTCTCGCTGTTCCGGCGGTCGGCCCGTTGCCTTCCATGGCAATAATTCCGTCCACAAAATGAAACACCGGCTTAAAATAAAGATTCAGGTCCACCAGCATGTTAGCAAAAGCCATGGTATCCGGAAAACGCATATGGTATTCCGGTTTTACGGTCCCCGGAATGGTTCCAAACAGATTCTTCACACTGCAGGACATCGCCATCATGCCGTGGGTCTTCAGCTTTGCGAAGTTGATGATGGCATCCGCCTGGTCCAGCCAGGAAGTATACTGAAAGGTTTTGATGGAGCAGGCCTCATTAAATACAGCCTTCCGTATAGAAAAGTCATCATTCAGCGTAACCCCCGGTATCAGAGCTTCCTGCATGCGGCAGCCGCGGTAGATTGCGTTCACATAAGCCGATGTGTACAGCCCGCCCGGACTGTCTCCGATCACCACCCTGGCTCCACGCTGCGTAAGACGCGTGCACAGTGCGCGAAGCAGTGCCGGAGAGGTGGTAACTCCCTTCTCCGGCGACGCCGAGGCAACCATATTGGCCTTGACCGCAATTTTCATTCCGGGCTTCACCCAGTCAAGGCCGCCCATATTCCGGATACACTCATCGATGGCATGCAGTGTACACTGTTCTGACTCATCCGGGCATGCGGCCACGATCACCGGCTCTGTTTTCAATTCTTCCCGGCTTAAAGCTCCGGCAGCATTTCTCATAGGTTCTTTCCTCTCATGTCCGGCTGTTCTCACGAAGAGACGCTTTATCCTCCGTAAAACGGCATTCCGGCCGGATCTGGCTTTTAATCCATGTGCATCGTTTTCCCAAGCTGCGACACCACGTATTTCAGGCAGCCGTCTTCAAATGGATTGTTCAGGCCGACCTGCTTCATCAGTCCGTTGAAAAAGTCGGAAGCCGACAGTCTGCAAAGTTTCAGGTAACTGTTCCAGGCTTCGCGGTAGTCTTTATCCATCCATGCCTTATACTGCAGGGCATTTGTCTGAGCAATGCAGTAGTCAATATAATAGAGCGGGCAGTCATAAATATGATGCTGCCGCTGCCAGAAAGCCCCCTGCCCGTACAATTCATTGCCGGTATAGTCCAGATGCGGCTTGTACTGTTTTTCAAGATCCCTCCACGCTTCATCTCTTGCTTTCGGAGACAAACCCGGATCCGAATAAACAATATCCTGGAATTCATCGACCATGGTTCCGTAAGGAATGAACATGACCGAATCCTCAAAGTGCATGTCACGGTAATCCTGTGCTCTTTCACGGAAGAACAGTTCCATCCACGGTTCAGTAAAGAATTCCATGGACATGGAGTGGGTTTCAGCGGTTTCCATCGTAATATCCGCATGCTCGCGAATCGGATCCTGCGCGGCCAGATACCCCTGGAACGCATGCCCGCATTCATGGGTGATAACATTGACATCTCCCTCGGTGCCGTTAAAATTTGCGAAAATAAACGGTGCCTTATAGTCCGGAAGATAGGTCATGTAACCGCCTGTTTTCTTTGTTTTTCTTCCGATGACGTCAAAAAGTTCATTGTCACACATGAAATTCATAAACTCAGCCGTTTCGGATGAAAGTTCATTATACATCCGTCTGCCGTTTTTCAGAATTTCCTCCGGCGTTCCGCAGGGCTTCGGATTTCCCTGCGTAAAGTAAACACCTTCGTCGATATAGCGAAGTTTGTCCAGTCCCAGCCGCTGCCTCCTTCTGTCATGCAGCCGCTCGGCAAATGGTACCACATCCCGTTTCACCTGCGCACGGAAATCAGCAATATCGCTTCTGGTATAGCAGTTGCGGTACATTCTTGCGTAGCCGAGCGGAAGATAATTTTCATATCCCATCGCCTGCCCCTGCTTCGTGCGGTTTTTCACCAGCCGGTCATAAATGTCGTCCATCTGCTCCTTGTTTTCCGCGAAGAATGACGAATACAGCTTCCATGCCCGTTCGCGCACACGGCGTTCCGGGCTGTGCAGGTACGGAGTCATCAGGGAAAGATTCAGGGTCTGTCCCTCCCAGGGAATCTTTGCCGTTGCAAGCAGCTTGTTGTACTCATTCTGCAGTGCGTTTTCCTCCGCCATCAGATCAAGGATCTTTTCATCGACGGATTTTGCAGACAGTTCCATGTTCTTAAAGGCGACCGGCCCTATTTTTTCTTCCAGGTACGGGCGGAATTTCGAGTTATAAACCTTTTTCCCGTAGGAAACCCGCAGGTTCTGAAGCACCGGACCGATTTTGTCATAGTGCTGCTGCTCCTTTTCGTAAAATTCATCGGTCATGTCAATGTCATGCCGGATTTCAGCGATTGTCGCCTGTGTGGCGGCTTCGTCCGTAATTCTGTAATAGCGCTGGTGTACCGCAAACTGTTCTTCTCCGCTTCCGGCTTTGTCAAAATCACCTTCCAGTGAAGCAAAATCAGCTTTCACTTTGTCCAGGTCAACCCGCTGATAGGGCATATCCTTAAATTTCATCTGTCTGCTTCCTTTCCTTACTTTCATCAATCGTTCAAAATTTTTCTCCCGGTCTGTTTATTCTATCACAGATCGTTTAAAAAGACCGCTGCTTTCCGCATTTCTGCGAAAACAGCGGTCTTAAGGCTCCACTCCCGTGTGAAGCCTTTATTTAATCTCTGAATATGGAGTCCGTTACTCTGTAGCTCCTTCGGCAGCCGCCTCAGCGCTTCCCTCCGTGCTTTCGCCTCCCAGAGACATTTCCTCTTCAGCGGTGTCAATACCTGCCATCTGCTTTACAGCCTTGATAGCAAACGTCAGCGTACGTCCGCAGGCAACACCCGGCATCAGGCACGGATAGTTGTTTGCGAAGAAAGAGCCGGACATATCGCCGGTGACATAAAGGCCTTCAATCGGATTGCGGTCCGCATCCAGCGCCTGCGTCTTTTCGTTGATGGCAATGCCCTGCTCGGTAGTCAGAAGGGATGCGCCGAGCCAGCAGCCATAGAACGGAGCCTTGCGGATCGCGGACAGACGCTGCAGCATCTTTCCGAAATCTTCATCATCCTGTTTATCGTAAAGCTCATTGTAGCGCTCTACGGTTTTCAGGAATCTTTCCTTGTCCTCGCCCTCGAATCCAAGCTGGTCCGCCAGATCCTCGATGGTATCTGCAACCTTGACCAGTCCGTCACCTTCCGGTCCGTGATCCTGAAGCTGCTGATCAACATAGCCCGGAATATTTCTGGACTGTGCAGAGCAGCCGATGGTATGGAAGCGCTTGATATCGTCCATGTAGTTGGAGTCCATGATCTGGCAGTATACATGTCCGGGCTGGTTGGCTGCTGCGTAGACAATGTCGTTGTACGGTGAAGACTCATTGGCAAATCTCTGGCCGTGACGGTTAACCTTCAGGAACGGCTGCGTTCCCGGATTGTACTGACGTACGGTGCCCGGAAATGCCTTGCCGCCGAAGGATGCTTCGTTATCTACATAACCGGAGTCAACACCCGGGGCTACCAGTCCGCGGTCGAACAGCATCGGAGCTGCTTCCTTGTCCAGAGATGCACCTGCCCATACAGCTGCGCGGATTCCATAGCCCTGATCACTCGGGCTGTAGGAGCAGGCTGTGGTAACAGACGTTCCAAGCGGATCGAGCTGCTCCATCATGTACGGATTTCCCGGATAACCGCCGCAGGCAAGCAGGACACCCTGTGCCGCATTGATACGGATGATCTCGCCGGAAGCTTTCTTTGCGATGATTCCGGTAACACGCCCTTCCTCATTCTTCTCGAGTTTTACCAGACTGGTATTAAAGTCAATGCTGTATCCCAGTTTTTCAATGTAATCCTGGAATACCTCGTTGCGGGCCATATCCTTTTCTCTTTCGGATGTGATATAGGTATGTTCCTGCTCCGAGAAATAATACTTTGTATTTTCATCGGTATCCGGCCATTTCGCCTCGTCGCCCGATGTAAACTCGCATGTGAAATTATAGGGATCGTTCTCGCAGATGCCGGCTACGAAATCATACATAGCCGCCGATTCGTTAATCCAGGTTTTTACAACACGCTGATTGCATTTTCCGGATGCATAGCGGCTGATTTCAGACAGAAGCAGCTTACGGTTGGACGGTGCACTTCCTGCCTTCTTTGCCGCGGCACTGTCAATGGCTCCGAACCAGTGGCGTGTATCCTGAACGACCGGATTCTGCTCGATAATGCGGAATTTGAGTCCCTTGGACGCGGCATAGGCGGCTGCGCACATACCGCCGTTTCCGGCTCCGACGATCACAATGTCGGTATCCCAGGTGTCGGTAATGTCCGCATCGGTAATCTGCGGTTCCTGGCCCAGCCAGTCGTCATCCGACCCGGTATCCGCCGTAACGGTAGTCATGGCTGCCTGCCCCTTTGCCTGTGCAATACAGTTTTCAGCCGCCTGCATCACAGCCGTTGAGGTAATGGTAGCTCCCGAAACAGCCTCGATATCGCTGTTCTGCGCATTCAGAAGCGCTGCCTTCAGATCATCCGCCGCCGCCTGACCTATGCTCGGAGTCTCGCCGGAAACATCCAGCACCACATCCGTAATTTTATCGGCATCAAATGTCATGGTAACCGTAACCGTACCGATTCCCTGCGCCGTTGCCGTGTAGGTTCCCGGAATATACTGACCGGATCCGCTTCCCTCCGTCGTGCCTTCCGTTGTCGATTCGGCAAATACCTGTCCGCCCAAAATTCCTGCGGCAGCCGCTGCAGCTGAGCCAGCCAGCGCACCCTTCAAAATTTTCTTCTACTGATTTCTTTCATGCATGCCTCTCCTTCATATTCATCCAAAGACGAAAAATTTGCATGAATATTATAGCATATATTGTATCTGTCGCGCTACATACATTAAAAAAGCAGGAAACATAAGACCGGATACGGTAACCATTTCTTTTCTGTTTTTTCTTATGTCTTGACATTCACGGTTAAAGGATAGAAAATAAGAATAATTTGAAAGGAGGCCTTCGAATGTATACCAGGTCCGTGACTATCCGTAAAGTTAGTCAGTCTTATGATATTCCTGAGCTTGTACAGCTTGCATGCAGCTTCAAAAGCGTACTGAAGATCAGAAACAACGAAGGTGAGTTTAATGCCAAAAGCATTATGGGTATGATGTCCCTTGACCCCACGGACGGTCCTCTCTGCATCACCGGCAGCGGGGAGGATGAAAAGGATGCGGTTGACTCCATTGCCGCTTTTCTGACCCGATAATTGATCGGTGAATTCCTTTTCCATCTGACAGACATGCAAACAGGGCGGCTGTTTTTCTGTTCTTCCCGGAACGAAACAGCCGCCTTTCACGTATCACCGGCGAACAATTGTGAATAATTGTGAAATGTAAATCCAAGAAGGAGGTTCTGAAATGCCGCGCTATGATCTTATTATTATCGGCAGCGGACCGGCCGGGCTTTCCGCCGCCCTGACAGCCAAAAACAGAAATCTTGATTTTTTACTTTTCGGGAGCAGACACATCAGTGAAAAAGTTCAGAAAGCTCACCTGATTACCAATTACCTCGGTCTTCCGGAAATATCCGGTGCCAGGCTGGCGGATACTTTCCTGAAACAGATCGATCAGGAGGAAATTCCTATTCGTGAGGACCGCATTGCCGCCGTTTACAGTATGGGCGATTATTTCACTGTGCAGGCAGGCAGCGAGTATCTGGAAACTTCCGCTGTTATCCTGGCGGCCGGAGTCAGCCAGGCAAAATCCTATCCGGGAGAGGCAGGACTTCTGGGGCAGGGGGTAAGCTACTGTGCTACCTGTGATGCCGCCTTTTTCCGCGGCAAACCTGTCGCTGTCATCGGCGGCAGCCCAAAGGAGGAAGGAGAAGCCTCTTTCCTGGCTGATGTAGCCTCCAGTGTCACGTACTTTCCTCTCTACCGGGAGGATACCTCCCTTCCGGACTCTGTCCATGTGATTCGTGAAAAAGTCATTGATGTGACAAAAGAAGGTAAGCTTGTCCAGGTGGTCACCGAACAGAATACCTATCCGTTCGACGGCGTATTCATTCTCCGTGCCAGCATTGCGCCGGATCAGCTGGTGCCGGGCATCCGCACAGAAAACGGCCGTGTGGTCGTAAACCGCAATATGCAGACCAATCTTCCCGGCCTTTTTGCCGCCGGGGATATCACCGGAACTCCCTATCAGTATATGAAAGCCGCCGGTGAAGGGAATGTAGCCGCCATCCGCGCCGCCGGGTACATTCTGGAAAAGAAAAAATAACAGCTATACCTAAAAAAAGCATGTCTATCTGTATTAAAAAGCCGCCGGCCCTTTCATGCCGGCGGCTTCTTTACTCATTTCTTCTTACTCATTTCTTCGGGCGCCTGCTTCCGGCAATTCTCAGGATTACGGGGCATCCCCGGAAAACTGCTTTTATCCTTCACTGAAAAAGTTTTCTGTGTCTATCTTCTGGTATCCTCCGAAGCTGGCCGGACAGGCAAAGATTTCATCCGCCAGTTCCTGTCCGAGGAAAGCCTTTGTAATTTCATTTGTCTTATCGGCCATGTCAATATCTTCAAATCGATCCGGATATACGGTCTTGCCGATAAACCAGGTATTGGCGAGTGCTGTCTCAAAGTTGGTGTAATAGGCGTTGTAAGCCATCTGAAGATATACCTCTCCGTCCTGCCATGCCTTGCAGGTGTCAAACATGGTCCTGTCTTCCTGATACAGCGGTCTGATGTTTTTAACAGCCGCCGCGTCCATGATCATGATGTCCATATCCGCGCCAAGCGAAATAAATTTTTCCTCTTCAATCGGCTGGATTCCATCCGCATCCAGATCCGCAACCACATTGCGCACATTGGCTGCGGTGAACGGATAATAATTCTGCGCCGTCATCAGATGATTGGTGGTTCCCCAGTTTCCGAGCCCGCAGATATAAACTCCCGGCCGGCTGCCGGCTGCGATGTCCGCAGTGCGTTTCATGATATCTTCTTTTTCCGACTCAACGAAGGAAAGCAGCATTTCCGCTTTGTCTTCCCTTCCGAAAACAGTTCCCAGCATGGTCATGGAGGATGCAAAGGCATCATCGAAAACCGCCTTCGGTCCGACTCTGACAGTCAGCACCGGAACACCCAGCTGTTCCTGAAGTGCATCTTCCTTCTCACTGTCCTCATACTCAGATAGGACGATATCCGGGTCACAGGCAATGATTTTTTCTGCTTCCGCAGCCTGTGCATTCGGTCCGCCCACGCCGCAGGAAGGAAGCTTTGAAAAAACATCCTCATATGCAATCACGTACGGCCGGGCAACGCCGTCAAACATCTGAGGGCGATTCTCCAGCGCCGTGTTGTCAATGTCTTCTACCCCGCTCAGCAAAGAAACATCGCCAATATAAGAGTACATTCTCAATGCTCCGGCCCCGATGCAGACCACGTGCTGATAACTGCCCGGTACAATTTCCACCTGGCGCCCGATCATGTCCGTAATCGTCACTTTTCGGCCATTCTCCGCTTCGCTCATCCTGTCCTCAGTTTCGCCAGCTTCCTGTGCGCCGGCGCTCAGCACGCCTCCTGCCAGTGCGGCGCTCATCAGGGTGATCAGAATTTTAATTCTGTTATTTTTCATTCCTTATTCCTTCTCCCTCCCTGTAAGATAATTTTTTCGTTATGATATTCAATAATCCGCACCTTCGCGTCAAAAACATCGCGGATAACGTCCTGCCGGAATAATTCACGTCCCCCCTGACAGCGAATCGTTCCGTCCTTCAGGAAATAGAAAAAATCGCCAAAGGCCATCGCCTGATTCAAATCATGCAGTGAGCACAGAATGCTGATTCCTTTCTGCCGGGAAAGCTTTGCCGCCTCCTCCAGGATCAGCTGTCCGCCGGTGATATCCAGACTGCCGGTCGGTTCATCAAAAATCAGCATTCTGGGTTCCTGTGCCAAAGCCCGGGCGATCGCGGTTTTCTGCCGCTCCCCGCCGGAGAGTGTCCGGACGCTCCGTCCAGAAAGTTCCGAAAGATGCATTTCCTCCAGGATCCGGGATACCACCTCATAATCCCTTTTCCCCGCATGAAACCCGAAATGGGAAATCCGCCCCATCAAAACCGAGTCGAAAACGTTCATATCCCCAAACTGTATCTCCTGGGGTACATAAGCGATCAGGCGTGACCTTTGAGCTGCGTTCATGTGCAGAAGATCCCTGCCGTCCAGGCAAGCCGTTCCCCGGTGCGTCTTGTTTATTCCAAGCAGGCATTTAAAAAGTGTTGATTTTCCTGCTCCGTTCCGTCCAAGGAGAATGCCTATTTTTCCTTCCGGAAGTTTCAGGCTGATATCGCTCAATACCGGTGTGGTTCGGGGGGAATATTGATAACAAAGTCCATCGACCCTCAGCATCCGCAGGATCCCTTCCTTTCTGAAAAAATGATAATGATAAAAAACGGAGCCCCGAGCAGTGTGGTGATGGCCCCCACGGGCAGGGCGGATCCGCCTCCCATACTCCGGGACAGTGTATCTGCAAGAAGCAGCAGCAGGCTGCCGGCGAGCGCACTTGCCGGTGTGCTGAAACGGAAGTCCTGCCCCATCAGCTTTTTCACCGAATGCGGACATATAATTCCAATAAAACCGATAATTCCGAGAAATGAAACGCATACGGCAGTGATCAGCGATGCCAGCAGCATGGATATTCCCCGCAAAAGTTCAACATTGATTCCCATGGACATAGCCGCCGCGTCTCCGCTTTGCAGTGCATTATAGCGCCAGGACATCCGCTGAAAATAGAAGATCCCCAGCGCTGCCGCCGCCAGCATTATCCAGTCCGTCCGGTATGTCGCCCGGCCCAGATCTCCGAAGGTCCAAATGACCGCAGCGGATAAACCGACATCCGTTGCATAAAACTGAAGGATGGTCGTGCCGGCGTTCCATACAGAGCCCATGGCAATGCCGGCAAGCACCACTACATTCGGAGAAAACGACCGTACCCTGCAAAGTTCCACAACAATCAGAACAGACAGGATAGAAAACAAAAATGCAATCAGGGACGAAGCATACGGATTCACTCCGGCTGTGTAGTTTGACACATTATGCCCGGTGGAAAGAAATCCCCCTGCAAAAGCGATGATCGACAAATTTGCGCCGAAAACCGCGGCATTGGAAACGCCCAGAGTCGCCGGAGATGCCATCGGATTATTCAGCACCGCCTGCATGATAAGTCCGGAGACGCTCAGACCGGCTCCGGCGGTGAGTGCCGCCATGATCCGCGGAACCCGGATGTTCCACAGAATCCGGATATTCACCGGGCTTCCCCGATGTGCCAGCGCGTCCATGCCGTCCCGTACAGACATTCCGGAGGATCCTGTAAAAAGGCAAAGAACGGCAGCGGCGGCTGTCAGAACCGCCAGAATAAATATCATAGTTATCTTTTTGTGTCGGATCCGTTTCTGTACGGCTATACTTTCGCTTTCCAGTTTCATGCTCTGCCCTTTACTTTGTTTTATATCCGGAAACAATATATATTTCGTCGTCCGATATGGTTATATCCGTCTCAAGATAGCGGTCAAACAGCCTTTTCATTTGTTCTGCCGTCAGCATTTTATTCGACACAGAAGCAGCCGCATGCGAATGATGCTCATTGAGCGTTTTCAGTCCGATCCCGTGCGCCGCAGTCAGACGGGCGCCCGGCTTCAAAAGCCCCGCCATCTCGCCGATCAGCCGTTCAGGATCCGGAAAATGCGGAAACGCATTGTAAATCACACAGCAGTCAACCTTCGGAAGTTTTCCGGCAATCTCCTCCACATCTGCACAGATCACCCGATAGCCGTATCCGGCTGCCTTCCTTTCCGCAATCTTCACCATCTGGGGCGAAATGTCAACAGCCGTGACCGAACCGGCCTTTCTTTCCGCATAAAACGGAAATAAAACTCCTGTGCCGCAGGCCACGTCCAGCACCTGCACACCCTCCCGCACCCCGGCGGCATCCAGAATACGACTTATTTTTTCTTCATTTACTTCAATTTCCCTATCCCAGTCTGGGGCGAGTTGATCAAAAAAACGGATTACTTCCTGTCTGTCCATTCTGTTCCTGCTCCAATTCGTTATGCACGTTCCGATCCCTGTTCAGCATCGAAGGGCAAAAAAAGACACGCAGCTTTTCATCAGAAAAACCGCATGTCTTCATGACATACCTGTATCTTCACGGATGATCCTCCGCCCCTGAGGGCGGAATAAAGTAAAGATCAGCACAACGCTGTTCCGGATACTTCTGTATCCCTGCCCGGCTTCCTGCCCGGCCATACCTTAGTACAATATCACGGTCCGGCTCATTTTACAAGCTGCCGCTTTTCATTTTCCGGAGCTTCTTAATCTCCTCCACCGCGCTTTGCACCAGTTCAGAGGTATTCAGATTTTTTGTTCCGGCAATAATGTTGTTGCAGTGATACCGGCTGTTCAGCGGAAGCAGTATGCGCGAAGCAGTACTTCTTCCTACCGCCAGTGCCATGGCGGCTGTTATCTCCCCCATCATGGAATCTGCAATGACAATGCCAACCGGGCCAACAATAACATCCGCCCTCCGGGCACATACGCGAATCGGATTTTCGCCGGTCGCTGCGGTATCCGCGCCTGCCTTCAGCATAGCGTTCGTGGCTGCGCTGTTCGTACCCACTGCCATTACAAATGCGTCCGCAATTTCGGCTTTAATCGAGGTAACCAGCATTCGGCCGATGCCTCCGCCCTGTGCATCAATAACAAGTATGTTCAATTCATTCTGCCCTTCCATTATTTCATTCCGCCAGGGAACCATCGGCTCCCTTTTATTCCTTTTATCGTTTTGCCTGTTCTGTCAGTTTGCTGACAAGATTACGGTCGATGACACCGGTAATTGTCATCTTGTTCATCGCCTGAAAATGTCGGACAGAACGTACGGTGGCCGGCCCGCACAGACCGTCCGCCCCGCCGCAGCTGTATCCAAGAGCGTTCAGCATCGTCTGCACGGAATAAACCGTATCTGTATCCACGGAACGGTTCGCCTCCAGTTCCTCCTTCAGTGTAGCCTCAAGACCTATGTCAGCGCGCAGGGTTTCAACCGTATCCCCATCAAAAGCTGCGCCGTAATTATCATACAGACCGGTGATCGCAACGACGCGGTTATAGTATCCGACATACCAGTTTTCATTAAATTTTTCACCGTCTCCATCCTGCTGATACTGCTGGCAGGCTGATTTTTGCTGCTCCATCGCCGTTCGATACACATGACAGTAATACTGGAGGTTTTTATCACTGAACAGTGCGTTCTGGTAACGGTTGTAAAAATTATCTTCCGCTTCCACGCACGCATAGTAATAAGCAACCCGGTCCGCCTCATTCATCCCTGCCAGCTCTTCCGATGTATACTCCGCCGCCTTCTGTCTTCTTTGATTAAACGAATCCACCGCTGCCTCCAGAAACTGCTGAGGATCCGTTTCCCCGGCATCGCTGACCGGGGCCGCCGCTCCTGCCGCCGCTCCGTTATCATCTGTCAGCTCACCGATCTGAATTCCTGTTTTCTCCTCCAGAACCGATAATTCTGATTCGAGGGCGGCTACCCGCTCGCTGAGTGAAAGAGCATCACTGTCCTGTGATGCAGCCGCCGCTGCCGGCGTCAGAACAAGAGCGGTGCAAAGAAAGACGGCTCTTAACTCCTTTTTCCATATCGGCACTTTCTGTTTCTTCATGTTTTACCTGCTTCTTTTGCTTCTGATTCTGAAGCTTCTCCCGAAGTTTATTCTGAAGTTTCGTCCGTCGTTTCGGATGAAGTTTCTTCCGTCACTCCTTCTGTAGACTTTTCCAGGTCAAATTGTTCATAGATTTCCCTGTAGGCTTTCTGAACCTCCGGTGTGTCCTTCAGTCTGTCCGCCGCTGCACCGGAAATGCTCTGCCAGTTTTTTTCCAGCTTGTCCGGATTTATACCGCGCAGCGAAGTATAAATTGTCTCCAGCTGGTCGGCCGCATTCACCGGGTCATCCGTCAGCATTCGGAGTGTAATGGCCGTATACTCAATGTCCGGATATTTTTCCGACATCACATCATTGAAAGCTTTGTAGTACATTTCCGTGTACGGATCCTTCAGAAAGGCATTATAAATATCTTCATCATATTTTGAATCCCGGTACTGAAGAGCCAGATTGTAATCCGGAAGCGATATATTGAGCATGCGGGCATTGTGCTGACGCTGCGACGGCAGCCGGATCGAATAGGAAATGATCATAATCGCGAGGATACCAACGCAGAAAATAAGATACCTCTTTTTCTGTGCGCTGTTCATGGTATAAACGTTCTGATGTTTTTTCATCATGCGCTCCTTTTGCTGTGCTCTTTCATCATTTTGAATAATTATAACACGTCCGGAGTTGTTACGCAGTTATTTAAGATCGATAAAAAAGAGAGGACAGCTTTCCTGTCCTCTCCCTGTACGTAATTGATGACGGCATCAAAGCTTCGGACCGGCTGCCACCAGTGCCTTGCCGGCGTCATTGCCTTCATACTTCTTGAAGTTCCTGATGAATCTCTGAGCCAGATCTTTTGCCTTCTCATCCCATTCAGAAGCATCCTTGTAGGTGTCACGCGGATCCAGAATAGCCGGATCAACACCCGGGAGCTCTGTCGGAACCTCGAAACCGAAGTACGGAATCTTCTTTGTCGGAGCCTTGTCAACTTCCCCTGTCTGAATAGCGGTGATGATACCACGGGTATCCTTGATGGAGATACGTTTTCCTGTTCCGTTCCATCCGGTGTTAACCAGGTATGCCTTTGCACCGCTCTTCTCCATTCTCTTCACAAGCTCTTCTGCATACTTTGTCGGATGCAGTTCCAGGAATGCCTGTCCGAAGCATGCGGAGAAGGTCGGTGTCGGTTCGGTAATTCCGCGCTCGGTGCCGGCAAGTTTTGCGGTAAAGCCGGACAGGAAGTAATACTTTGTCTGCTCCGGAGTCAGAATAGATACAGGCGGAAGTACTCCGAATGCATCTGCGGAAAGGAAAATAACGTTCTCGGCAGCCGGGCCGTGAGAAATTCCGTCGTTAACCTTCTGGGCAATCTTTTCAATATGATTGATCGGATAAGATACACGGGTGTTCTCGGTTACGCTCTTGTCCGCGAAATCCAGTTTTCCGGTAGCATCATCAATCGTTACATTCTCAAGAAGAGCATTTCTGCGGATGGCGTTGTAGATGTCCGGCTCAGCATCTTTATCCAGGTTGATAACCTTTGCATAGCAGCCGCCTTCGAAGTTGAATACACCTTCATCGTCCCAGCCGTGCTCGTCATCACCGATCAGAAGTCTCTTCGGGTCGGTGGAAAGGGTTGTCTTTCCTGTTCCGGACAGACCGAAGAAAATGGAGGTATGCCTGCCTTCCATATCTGTGTTTGCAGAGCAGTGCATGGAAGCAATGCCCTTCAGCGGCAGATAGTAGTTCATCATAGAGAACATACCTTTCTTCATTTCACCGCCGTACCAGGTGTTGATAATAACCTGCTCGCGGGATGTAATATTGAACATAACGGCTGTGTCCGAACGCAGTCCCAGTTCCTTGTAATTTTCTACGGTTGCCAGAGAGGCATTGTATACAACGAAGTTCGGTTCAAACTCAGCCTCTTCCTCGGGAGTCGGCTTGATAAACATGTTGGTTACAAAGTGAGCCTGCCATGCAACTTCCATGATGAAGCGGACAGCCATGCGGGTATCCTTGTTTGCGCCGCAGAAGGCATCCACAACATAAAGTTTCTTGTTGCAAAGTTCCTTCTTCGCAATTTCCTTGCAGGCTTCCCACTGCTCTTTGCTTGCCGGATGGTTATCGTTCGGATAATCCGGTGTCGTCCACCATACAGTGTCTTTTGAATTCTCATCCATAACAATGTATTTATCCTTAGGAGAACGTCCCGTAAATACACCGGTAAAAACATCAACAGCACCCAGATCGCTAAGATGACCCTTAGCATATCCGGTCAGTGACGGATTCATTTCCTCTTCAAACAGTTCCTCGTATGACGGATTGTATACGACTTCTGTTGTCCCGGTAATACCGTATTTCGTTAAATCAATCTTTGCCATTTTACTCTTTAACCTCTTTCTTGAACTTGGTTATTAGTAATCTAAATGCCCGATACCATTATACACAAATATTCGCGAATGCCAACAGGTAAAATCTGGAAAATTAAATTTTTCACGATTTTTTTATATAAATATTGTCAAGATTGCCTTTACTCCTCCCGTTTCCGAAAACAGAAGAATAAAATGAGCCTGGATTTTATTTTTTTATTGCAAAATCGAATCAAAGCATATATAATAACAGAGTCGTTGACAAAACGGCCTGCCGGATTGGCTCAGTTGGTAGAGCGACGCATTCGTAATGCGTAGGTCATCGGTTCGAGTCCGATATCCGGCTTTGATAAAACTCCGGGAATGACACGCCATTGTCCTTCCCGGAGTTTTTTTGCTGTCCCGAATAACAACATTTTTCTGCCATAAATTACAACAGTCCGCCGCAGCCGCCAAAAAGCTGCAGCCCGGAGCTTTTTCTGTCCCGGCGCTGCAGCTTTCCCTTTATAATTGCTCTCCCTTATAAACTGTTTATTTTCCGTATGTTAAAAAACAATATTCGTTACAATTCCGAATACCCGTAGCTGTTTACGATTGCGTCAATCTTCTGTCCCTTTGCGCACAGCGGGCAGTTGGCCGGCTCATAGGTCTGATAGTTTGGAATATCTGTCTCATGAAAGATGGAATTGATCTTCATGCCGGCTGCACTGTCGACAGCAGAGAAAATAGCTGCGATGCCGACAATCAGTCCGCCGTAATACTTCAGACACTGAGTGGCTCTTTCCACGGTACGCCCGGTTGTAACGGACGCAAGAAGCAGAAGGCAGTGTTTATTCTTTACCATGAATTCCATGTTGTCACGGAAGATGAGCTGTCCGCCCGAATTCTCCTCCGGGGATGCGATGTACATGGTCTGATGAAGATTCATGGACATAATGCCCGCTTCCGTCAGCTGCTCCGCCAGATAAGCGCCGATCACTTCACACCCGTCCATGCAGACAATGGTATCAATGTAAGTGTTCATGGAATAGTGGGAGGCAAGTACCGCCGCGGCGGCCGAAGCCTCACTCTTCCTGGATTTCAGGATCGTCATATCCACATAATAATTGATATGCGAATGCGTGGTAGCAAAATGGCCCGGAATTACCCGAATAATCGCATTGCGGTTCTGGTTTGAATGTATTTTCGTGTATTTTGTTTCTAGTGACATAAGGTAACCTCCCCTCGGGAAAAAATGTGGTAAATGCACGCGTGTCGGCACATATCCGTATTTCTATGACAGTTCGCCGTACATCTATCACCATAATACACATAAATGCATTAAAACACAAGCCTTAATTATAGAATGTGCATAATAACCGGCAGCTTTTGTCCGCGCAGATATGGGAAAACCTGCTAACAAAAAGTATAATTGTAAAATTCGGATAAAGCTTGACTGAAATCTTCTGTAATGGTAAGATGATGCTTGTTGGATAAAGCCTGTCGGATTAATAACAGCAGGCAAAACCGGAGTATGGCGTAGCTTGGTAGCGCGCTCGGCTGGGGGCCGAGAGGTCGTGAGTTCAAATCTCACTACTCCGATGCATACGATTGCAACGCTGCCGAAGGATCCCGATTTATGCCGGGATCCTTTTTCACGTCCTCCCCGGCTGCGCCTCATCTGTCTCGTTTTTTTCAGGCTGTTTTTTTCCTGCCTGTTTTCTCTCCTTCCGTCTTCCCGCACGCATGCTCCGGAGGAAAGCCACGAAAATGAAAGCGGACGCCGCCATCGCCGCAAGATACCGCCCGATCGGGGTATCGTTTCCGGTAGACACGGATGAGGCCGCAGGTCCTGTTGTCCCGGAATCCTCTTTTGTCCCAGGCGCGATTTTCGGCGAATCCTTCATGACAACATGCAAAGCCTCAGAGCTGTCTTTCACCTCAAATGGAACGCTTTCAGCTGTCTCATAGCCATCCGGAGCGGTTATTTCCGTCAGTGTGTATTCACCTGCCGGCAGCTTTTCGATTTCGTGCGGCTTCTTTGTGCTTATCCACTCTTCTACCGTCTTCCCATCCTTGTCGGTGATCCTCAATTTCGCACCTGGAAGTTCCTTTGATGTCGTGATATCCTGCTTGTGGATATAGATTTTCGTGGGTGCATCTTTCATCTGAACATTCTGAACCTGTATGTCGCCTTTTTCTGCTGCGGTTTTAACCTCAAAGGTGACCGCTTCCGCCGTTGTATACCCGGCTGCAGGAATTTTCTCTGTCAGAAGATAAACACCGGAAGGAAGTGTCAGGCGATGCGGCTGACCGGTACTCACCCACGCATCCACCCTATTTCCGTCGCTGTCCGTGACCTCCAGGGACGCTCCGGGCAGTTCCTCTCCGGTTGTGATGTCCAGTTTGCTTATATCCACCTCACGGTAAGGCCGGTCATACATCACTACCTTCTGGATACTCAGTGAATTTTCAACCGTAAAGCGCACGCTCTGTTCGGAAAGCTCATATCCTTCCGGCGCCGCTCTCTCGGTCAGCTCATACTTTCCCGCCGGAAGTGACGTGATCTCATGCGGCTTGTTGGTGCTTATCCATGAGTCAATCTTTTCCCCGTGTTCATTTTTTACGATAAGTTCCGCTCCCGGAAGCTCCGCGCCGTCCTCTCCCTCCACAATATCCTTTTTGCTGAACCGTACAATGTTCGGCTGATTGGAAAGATCCAGCGTATATTCCCTCCGGCCTTCAATGAGTCCGGTATTGTCAACCGTAATGGTATAGACCGCCGGATCCAGGTTATACCCCGGCCGTGTCTCCACTTCACGGATTTCATAGGTTCTGCCATTTGAAAGTCCGTCCAGTTCAATCCTTCCGTCTTTCCCTGTCCTGTACAAGGATGGCTTTGTATTTTCACCCTTTTCCGTGACCGAAAAGGTAATGTTCTCCAGCGGCTGTGAATCTTCGCCGGCGGTGTGCTTACAGATAATGAAACGGTTTTTCGAATCACTCACTGAAAGTGTAACCTCAGATTCCGAATCCGGATCTCCTTTTACGTCCACCGTGTATGTCTGAGGATTAACCGTCCATCCGCTTCCCGCAGGCACCGCCGTTTCCGTTACGAGATACGTTCCCGGATAAAGATCGCCGGATACAGCGGTTCCGCTTTCATCCGTCGTAACCGTCTGTGCTTCCATCTTTCTTTCATTTCCGGATCCATCCGTTATATCTCCGGAAGGTTTTATCAAAAACCGGAACCCGGCGCCGCAGGTATCTCCGTCCTCCGACTTTTTTATGATCCGGATCTTTTTCATAACCGGTGCATCCATCGACCGAAGCGTAATTTCGGCCGGACTGTCCGCGTCCACGGCAAAAGGAATATCCTCCGCCGTGGTGTAGTTTTCCGGTGCCTTCCGCTCATGAAGTATATACTTTCCCGCGCTCAGCTTATCTTCAAAAAGAACTTCTCCATTCTCATTTGTTCCGAATACCCCGGTGGCATTTTCAGCTCCCTTTACTTTCAGCCTGACCGGTTTTCCAGCCGTATCCAGGATTTGAAATTCAGCCTTGTCCGCTGTGATCAGGGTTTGTGTCTGCGCATCCAGCTTCTGTATTTTCACTGTCCGTCTTTCAAGAATATTCCGCACGGAATATTCCAGCGTTTTATTGTTTTCCAGCACAACCTTGCTGTCAGGAAGCGCCGCATACTCCCGGTTCTGCGTGCTTTCGCTGATGGTATAGGTACCGGGCTTTAAGTGTTCGGCGCGCGCTTCTCCATTCGCGTCTGTAACCAGTGTTACCTTTACGGAAGGGTCATTCACAGACGTCAGCGTAAAGGTGATCCCTGCCACTTTCCGTTCCCCGCTTTGAGTCTCTTCCGCCGACTTTTTAATGTGAATGGACGCATTGTCAGAATCCAGCCAGGTTACGTCAAAGGACACAGCGCCGGGCGAGAGCGTCCGTCCGATCACGGCCAGATCCTGTTTTGCCTGCTGTGATTCTGCCACCCTCCAGGCTGCATACCGATACTGTTCATTTCCGGCAAGTGAACCGCTGGAATATACCTTCCCCCCGGTCCGTGCCTGATCCAGGGGGGCTGTCAGATAAAACTGATCCCTGCCATATACTTTTACGGCTGCTCCGGGAGCGCTGGTTGTCTTTTTCGTCTCGTTCACAAGGCGTACAGCGGCCGGCAGCTGAATAGTTATATAGTTGTATACAAATCCATTCAGCGTCATGGATGGCGTCCGCTGTATGCTGCCTTCTTTATACGCTTTGACGGACGATGGAGTCAGTGAAAGATCCGGTGTCGGCGCCTCGTGAGAGCCCGCATATTTGTATAATTCATCCGCACAGGAAAGCGCAGCGGATGTTGCACCCATGGCCAGAGAATGACTGTTGTTTCTCTGGGCAATACTGAGATGTATGATAATATAGCGTTTGCCGGACGGCCAGCTGCCCCTCCCGGTCCGGGAAAAGAAATTGTTTTCCCCGGAATATTCCTTCAGCCCGTAATACATAATTCTCAGCCAGTAGGAATTCAGGTTCTGGACCGGATAGGTACCGCTGGTCGGCGACGGGAAAACAGGATTGGCGCAAAATCCATATGCACCGCTGGTTATTCCGTCGATGGTCACCCGGTATTGTCCGGTGGTATAGCTTCCGAATCCGTAGCTGGCATAGTTCAGATTCCCCTTATTTTTTATCGTTACCTTTCTCTGTTTCCCCGCAGCTTTTCGAAGCGGTATCTCCGAGGCTTCCTCTGTGACTTCCTCCGTCAGCGCTTCTGCCGCTTCCTCCGTTCCCGTTTCGTTTTCAGTTTCGGTTTCAGTTTCGGTTTCATATTCGGACAAATTTTCTGTACCCGCAGCGCTCGCAGCCGTATCCGGAATCTTCTGTACAGCGTCGGTTTCCGCAGGAACCGTTTCACCTTCCCCTTCTGTCCCGTCCCCGGCTCTCTCCTGACTTTCGCTTTTTATGCTTTCCCCGGCCGTCTCCGCTGCCGGCGTATCCGACTGTATCATCTGGGAATTGCCGGCCGTTCCGGACCGGGTCTGCTGATTGTCCGACTGTGCTTTCATCGAAATACATTGTTGATCCGTCTGCTTTTCTACCTGCGCATTCTGCTGATCTGCCTGCGGTTCCACCTGGGTATTCTGCTGATCTGCCTGCGGTTCCGCCTGGGTATTCTGCTGATTTGTCTGCGGTTCCACCTGGGTATTCTGCTGATCTGCCTGCGGTTCCGCCTGGATCTTCTGCTGATCTGTCTGTGTTTCCATCTGGATATTTTGTTGACCTGCGGATGGTACGGCCGCGGCCATTTCCGCAGGGGTCACGGCTGCCGAACCGGCTTTTCCAGCCGGCAGAGTAAAAATCATCGCGCAGGCCAGCAATACTGCCGATGCTGCACGCCAGTGTTTATTTTTCATAACT
>Ga0256404_1004414_pt1 | contig 26706 bp, 24 predicted proteins | sample RumenRJG_01DNA_FD_185990 | JGI IMG/M metagenome (GOLD analysis project Ga0256404, IMG submission 185990) | Bovine rumen microbial communities from Lethbridge, Alberta, Canada - RJG_01 | ecosystem: Host-associated > Mammals > Digestive system > Stomach > Rumen | place: Canada: Alberta | collected...
GCAAAAACTTGGCTGGTTAAGTCCTGTTAACTACAGGATTAATCTTCTAGCTGCATAACAAAAAGCGCAGTAGTTGTTAAACTACTACGCTTGAAAATATTAAGTCCAACTTTTGGGGGTCACGTCAGTTGAGGGCGGTTTTGTTATGCCCAAAGGAGGTGATATGATGTGGAAAAAGCTGTAAAAGAGAAAAGCGTCAAGCTGAAGGTCAAGCGTGATTTTTACGATAAGACCGACGACTTGAAACTGAAGAAGACGGGCGAGGAGCTGACTGTCAGCCCCGACCGTGCGTCCGCTACATTTTTTTCTTCTTATATTGTAAAACGATGGCTTTTGTATTATAATACCTATATATGCGAAAATTGGGGTGACTGTTTTGGAAGATAACCTTATTTTTACCCGCCGTCTGTGGGCGGAGATCAATATGAACGCGATCCGCGAAAACTATGAAGCCATTCGCGAGCGGATCGGCGAGGGCGTCAGGCTCTGCTGTGTCGTCAAGGCGGACGGCTACGGTCACGGCGCTGTTGAGATCTGCAAGCTGTACCATGAGCTGGGCGTGGATTTCCTCGCGGTGTCGAATCTTGATGAAGCGCTGGAGCTCAGACGCGCCGAGATCAATGAACCGATCTTGATCCTGGGTTATACGCCGGCGAACCGCTGCCGCGATCTCAGCCGTCAGAATATCTCGCAGGCGGTCTACAGCATTGAGTACGCGAGGGAGCTGTCCCACTGGTGCGAGCAGTTCGGGGTGGACGTTAAGGCGCATATCAAGGTGGACACCGGCATGAGCCGTATCGGCTTTTTGTGTCAGGAGTTTCCGAGAGATGATAATTCTATTGAAGAAATAAAAACAGCGTGCCGACTGCCGCACCTCATCCCCGAGGGCGTCTTTACCCATTTTGCCGTCGCGGATGACGGCGAGAACGGCGAAGCCTATACCCTCAGACAGTATGAGAATTTCTCGCACACGGTCGAGGAGCTGGAAAAGGACGGGATTTCTTTTGCTATCCGCCACTGCTCCAACTCGGGCGCGATCATGGATTATCCGAAAATGCGTTTTGATATGGTGCGCGCGGGAATCATCCTCTACGGCTACGCGCCGTCCGACTGCATGCGCTCACAGCTGGATTTAAAGCCCGCCATGCGGCTGAAAACGCTGATCTCGCATGTCAAGACCATCCCCGCGGGTACGACCGTCAGCTACGGCCGCACCTTCACAGCCGAGAAGGATATGCGCGTCGCGACCGTGCCGGTAGGCTATGCCGACGGCTACATACGCGCGTATGCCCGGGACGGGTACATGTTCGTGTGGGACAAGACCAAGAAGTTCGGCAAAAACTGCAAGATCATCGGACGTATCTGCATGGATCAAACCATGCTGGATGTGACCGATTTCCCCGAAGCCGAGGTCGGCAACGTGGTTGTTGTGTTCGGTAACGGAAAGGACGGCGAGCCTACCGCCGAGGATATCGCCAAGTGGGGCGATACCATCAGCTATGAGGTGCTGTGCGCGGTGTCAAAGCGTGTGCCGCGGCTCTACAGAACCAACTGGATCACGGGGAACGTGGTGTATAAAATCTAGTGAACGGTTAACGGAGAACGGTTAACGGTGAAGGGAGGGCTCCGCCCTCACCCGATTATATGATTTCTGAACCAGGAGAAAATATGAAATTATTAGTAGTAGACGGAAACAGTATATTGAACCGCGCTTTTTACGGGATCAAGCCGCTGACAACCAAGGACGGGATGTTCACGAACGCGATCTACGGCTTTTTGACGATGTTCGAGCGCATGAAAGCAGATGTGCAGCCCGACGCTGTCGCGATCGCTTTTGACCTCAAGGCAAAAACCTTTCGCCATAAGGCGTATGATCTCTATAAAGCCAACCGCAAGGGCATGCCCGAGGAACTGCATATGCAGATGGCGCCTCTGAAAGAACTGCTCACCGATTTGGGGTACAAGCTCGTGACCTGTGAGGGCTATGAAGCGGACGATATCCTCGGTACGCTGTCAAAGAAGTGTGCCGATTCCGGCAACACATGTGTGATCGCGACCGGTGACCGCGACAGCCTGCAGCTGGTCAACGACAGCGTTTCGGTGAGACTGGCAAAGAACCTCAACGGTACGATGATGTATACGCCCGAGGTTGTCAAAGAGGAGTACGGCGTAGAGCCGAAGAAGCTGATCGAGATCAAGGCGATCCAGGGCGACAGCTCCGATAATATCCCCGGCGTAGCGGGTATCGGCCCGAAAGGCGCGACCGAGCTGATCCAAAAGTATGACAATATCGACTATATCTACGAACACCTCGATGAGCTTGACATCAAGCCCGGCATGAGAGCGAAGCTCGAAAAGTCAAAGGACAACTGTTTTATGAGCCGCATGCTGGGCGAAATTTGCCTGTCCGCGCCGATCGACACCGATCTTGACAGCTATAAGATAGCCGAGGGTGATAGGGCGGCTGCCGCGCGGCTGATGGCAAAGCTTGAGCTGTTCTCGCTGATTAAGAAGTTCGATCTGGAGCTCAGCGAGGACAAGGTCGTCGAGCAGGATGAGCAGCGCGCTTTCCGGGTGGTTGACGCCGACGCGGAAACGTTAGATAAAATTCTTTTAGAGAACAATAATCTGTATGTACAAATTGTTTTCGGAGAAAACGGTAAGTCTGTCTTGCGAGATTCTCACAGTGCGGAAAAATCTGCTCCCGAAAATGTCAGCGAAACGGAGAATATGCTTGCTTATATTTCTACAGAAGAAATATTATACAAGGTTAATTCTGTAAAAGAAATAAATAGAATCTTACAAAGCGGTAAAAAGCTCTATACCGATAACAGCAAGCCGATCTTTGCTTACTGTGACCGCGAGGGGATCGAGGTCGAGATCGCCTTTGATATCTCGCTTGCCGCTTATCTGCTCAGCCCCTCGTCGTCGAGCTATGAGCTTGACCGCCTGTGCGCCGAGTACAGTATTCCTGTCGCAAGCGCCGAAAACGGAGAAGAGGGTCTGGGTTATGTCCACGCCATGCCCGCGCTGTGCAAGAGGCTTGCGGACGATATCCGCGATATCGCTAACGATCATCTGTTGTATGAGATCGAGATTCCGCTGGCTAAAGTGCTGGCGAGAATGGAAAACTTAGGCTTTGCGGTTGACGTAGACGGTATCCGCGCCTATGGCGAACAGCTCAGCCGCGAGGTGGATGCATTACAGCAGTCCATCTATGAGGACGTCGGGTATGAGTTCAACATCAACTCGCCCAAGCAGCTTGCGAAAGCGCTGTTTGAGGATCTGAACCTGCCTACCCGAAAGAAAACCAAGAGCGGGTATTCGACCAACGCCGAGGTGCTGGAGAGCCTTTTGCCGCTCCATCCCGTGATCGCGAAGATACTGGAATACCGCACCGTCGCAAAGCTGAAATCGACCTACTGTGACTCGCTGATCGACAAGGTCGCCGACGACGGGCGGATTCACTCGTCGTTCAACCAGACCGAGACCAGAACAGGGCGCATCAGCTCCACCGAGCCGAATTTGCAGAACATCCCCGTGCGAACCGAAAGGGGCAAGGAGTTCCGCCGTTTCTTCAAGGCGAAAGAAGGCTGTGTGCTGGTTGACGCCGACTACTCCCAGATCGAACTGCGCGTGCTGGCGCATATCTCGGGTGACAAAACCATGCAGCAGGCTTTTTCCGATAACATCGACATCCACACGGTCACGGCGTCCGAGGTGTTCGGCGTACCGATCAGCGGAGTCACGCCCCTGATGCGCTCCCGCGCGAAGGCGGTCAACTTCGGTATCGTTTACGGTATCGGCGCGTTTTCGCTCTCGAAGGATATCGGCGTTACCGTGCGTGAAGCGAAGAAGTATATCGAGAAATATCTTGCGCATTTTTCCTCGATCGACAGCTATATGAACGAGGTCATCGAACGCGCGAAGGCTGACGGCTACGTCAGCACCTTAGAGGGCAGACGGCGTTATCTGCCCGAGCTGTCCGCGTCTAACTTCAACACCAGAGCCTTCGGCGAACGCGTCGCGCGCAACGCGCCGATCCAGGGCACTGCCGCCGATATCATCAAGATCGCGATGGTGCGTGTGGACGAACGCCTGAAACGCGAGGGACTGGAAGCGCGGCTGATCTTGCAGGTGCACGACGAGCTGATCGTCGAGGCGCCTGTGATGGAAAGCATGCAGGTCGCGATGCTGCTGCAGGAAGAGATGGAAAACGCCGTGAAGCTGGATATCCCGCTGACCGCGGAAGCCTCGATGGGTGAGACGTGGTATGAAGCAAAAAGCTAGTTAGGTTTGTAGGTGATATAGATGAAAAAAGTATTATTTGTATGTACAGGCAACACCTGCCGCAGTCCGATGGCACAGGTGATTTTTAACGCGCTGGCGAAGGAACGCGGGCTCGACTGGAAAGCCGAAAGCGCAGGGGTAGCGGCTGTCGCCGACCGACCCGCTTCGCCGAACGCGGTGCAGGCTGTCGCGGAGATCGGACTCGATCTTTCCATGCACGCGACGCGGTTTTTGCCCGCTGTCGATCTCAACGAGTATTCGCTCTTTGTCGGATTGGGCGAGGAGCACGCAGATATCCTGCGCTCCGTCGGTATTCCGGCAAATCTGGTGCGTGTGCTGCACCGTGTGCCGAACACCGATGACGTCTATGATCTGAGAACGGACATCATCGACCCCTACGGCGGCGATCTGAACGCCTACCGCAAGTGCCGCGATGACATCGTCGGCGCGGTCAAGGCGCTGATCGCGACCTTATGATAATCTCGACGATGCTCCCCGGGCATGTTGACGGCGTGAAAGCGCTGTTGGACATTTGCTTCGGGGACAGCGCGTGGTCAATAGAGTCGATCCGGTCACAGATGGAAAAACCCGCGTCAATTTGTACCGTGGCGTTGAAAGACGATACCGTCGTCGGTTACCTTGCCTTTGAGCAGATATTGGACGAGGGCAGTATCGCACAGATCGCGGTTTGTCCCGACTTTCGACGACAGGGAATCGCCAAAAGGCTGATCGCGGGGACGTTGGATGACCGCAACGATCTGTCTGAGGTGTTCCTGGAAGTCAGAGAGGGTAACGCCGCGGCGATCGCACTGTATGAAAGCCTTGGCTTTGAGCGGATCGGCATGCGAAAAGATTACTATGACCATCCGAAAGAAAACGCAATTATAATGAGGAAAAATTTATGAAAATACTGGCAATCGAAAGCAGCTGTGACGAGACCGCCGCGGCTGTGGTGGAGGACGGCAGATCTGTCCTCTCCAATATCATCGCCTCGCAGGTCGAGGAGCACAAGCTCTACGGCGGTGTGGTGCCCGAGATCGCCTCGCGCAGACACGCGGAAGCGATCGTCGGCGTGGTGGAAGAAGCCATCAGAACGGCTGACTGTACGCTCGGCGACATCGACGCTCTTGCCGTAACCTACGCGCCCGGTCTGATCGGCGCGCTGCTTGTGGGTGTGAATTTTGCGAAGGGGCTGTCGCTCGCGACAGGCAAGCCGCTGATCCCGACCCACCATCTGCGCTCGCATATCGCGGCAAATTATATTTCGCACAAAGAATTAAAACCGCCGTTTCTCTGTCTGGTGGTCTCGGGCGGTCACAGCCATATCGTCGAGGTAAAGGATTACACCGACATGACCGTGATCGGCAGAACGCGCGACGACGCGGCGGGCGAGGCATTTGACAAGGCCGCGCGCGCGATGGGGATACCGTATCCCGGCGGCGTAGAGCTGGACAAGATCGCCGAGCAGGGCGTCGATTCCGCTTTTCCGATGCCGCATCCGCATGTAGACGGCGCTGTGTATGATTTCTCGTTCTCGGGACTGAAGACAGCGGTCATCAACCTGATCCACAACACCCGACAAAAGGGCGGCGAGCTCTCGGTGCCCGACGTATGCGCCTCTTACCGAAAGGCGGTCGTCGGTTGTCTGACGGATAACTTTTTGAAGGCGGCGGAGGATCTGGGATATACCACCCTGGTCACCGCGGGAGGCGTCTCGGCCAACGCGCTGCTTCGACGCGAGCTGGAGGAAAAGTGTAAAGGCAAATATCAGCTCTATATGCCCGAAAAGTCGCTTTGCGGCGACAACGGGGCGATGGTCGGCGCGCAGGGCTACTATGAATATTTGGCAGGGCACATCGCCAAAAGCGATCTCAATGCCGTCGCGACCCTGCCGATCAGCGAGAACCGTTTTTGATATGAAACGGTTATTCACGCTTTTTTTGACGATACTAATCCCGGCGGCGCTTTGCTCCTGCAATCTGTCGCCGCTGAGCGATGTGCTGCGTGAGCTCAGCGATGAAACGCTGCCGGTGTTCGACGATCTGCCGCTTTCGGGCGAGGGAGTGCAGGCGGGTTTTCACGAGGATGACTACGGTTACCTGATCCTTAACCGCTCCGCGTATGTCGGCTCGGAACTGTATGAGCCGCTGAACACGCCTTTTTCGTATCGGCAGCTGTCGACAGAGTCTCAGCGATCGCTGTATGATAAGATTTATGACGGGTGCTTCTGCCTTTCGGATGTGCAGAATCAAGAGTTTCTCAACGAGTATAACATGCGGCCGATCGCGCTGGACAGAGCTGACGCGACCTATCCGTTTGTCGAAGAGGCGCTTGCCGCGGTGCTCGCCGATCATCCCGAAATTTTTTGGATGTCGATGGACTTTGATCTGTTCGATATCAAAGGCGGCAAAAGTGAGCTGGTGCTCCACACGGATTACAAGGCGGCTGAGATCGTAAAGATGATGGAAGAGTTGAATAATTCTTTGAAAGAATTTTATACCTCGATGCCGGCGGGGCTTTCTCCCTATGAGCGCGAGGTGTATATCTACAAGTCGATCATCGACAACTGCGTCTATGACGCCGAGGTGGACAGCTCGGACGATTACGGCATTGAGCATCCGCGGCTGTATAACCTGTGCGGCGTTCTGGTTGACCGCAAGGCGGTCTGCGAGGGTTACACGCGCGCGTTTGACTATCTGTGCGGTTCGGTCGGTGTGGAATGTGTTTCGATCACCGGGATCGAGGACAACGACGAGGATGCGCTCCATATCTGGAACGCGGTGCGGCTGGATGAGAACTGGTACCTGTGCGATTTGACATGGGACGACTGGGACGAGGAAGAGGGGATCGCTGACGCGTACCTGTACCTGAACCTCGACGACAAGACCATGTCCCTTGACCATACGACGGATAAAACCTATGCGGAGCTCAGCGAGGATGAGTATTGGTCGCTGAAATCCTATGTCAACACCTTTGTGCCGTCGCCGTGCGAAGCGACAACCTACAGCTACATCCGGCGCGAGAGCGTGTATCTCGACGAAATCTCTGTCGACAAGCTCAGCGAGGGGATGATGAAAGCCGCCGCGTCGCAAAAAGCTGCGCTGATGGTGACGGTCGATCCCGATGTGATGACCTTGGAACAGGCGGCGGAAAAGCTCTTTGCGGGCGATCAGCCGTATTTTCTGGCGATTGACAGAGCGAACGAGCGGCTGGACGGTGTGCGGATCGACGCAGAGAGCGACGCTGTTTACTATGATTATCCCGAGAGAAATCTCTTGGTGTTTGAGCTGACCTACTGTTAAAGGAAGGATATATGAAAAAATACATGTTTGCGGCGCTGTGCGTGATTTTGGCGGTTCTGCTGAGTTCCTGCGCGCTGCTCGATTATCTGCCGACCGCCAAGGTGATCCGACCCGAGGATTCGGCTAATCCGTACCTGCAGGTTGTGCCGGATGAGGTGAGCTACAGCGTAGGGTATGATCCGGTACAGTCGACGTATTCTTATGAAGCGCTGCCGCTTGAGGGTGAGAAGCAGTTATATGAAAAGCTTCTCGATAACTGCTATGATATCTCACCTGACAAGTCGGAGGATATCGACCGCTATCCGACGCCGCAGATCAAGCTGGACGGCTACTCGCTGTCGGAGGCCGAGGTGCGTACGGCGGCAAAGGCGCTGACCGACGATCATCCGGAGATTTTTTGGCTGACCGGTACGATAGGGTACTACAGCAACGTTGAGACCACGATCGTTCAGCTTTATTCAAGCTACTCGCCCGAAGAGGTCGATCACCGCGTCAACGCGGTGCGTGCGGCGGCAAATGACTTTTACGAGACGGTGCCTGACGGGCTGTCGGAATATGAGCGTGAAAAGATGGTGCACGACTATCTTCTCGATCACCTGGAATACGACAAAAACGTCGATACGATCGACTTTGATAACAACGATCCCGATATCTACACGGTTTACGGCGCGCTGGTCAACGGCTTGACCGTCTGCGAGGGCTATGCGCGGTCGTTCCAAATGCTCTTGAACGGTCTTGGGGTCGACTGTGTCGGCGTGATCGGCGAAAGCACCGGTCAATTGCACATCTGGAACTGCGTCAGGCTGGGCGACAACTGGTACAACGTTGACGCGACGTGGAACGACCGTGAGGAATCGTACGCGCGGTATATCTACTTTAATGTTACTGATGATTATCTGGCGGACGATCACACGCTCTCGCCGATGTACGACGCGCTTAGCGACGATGAAATCAACGGACTCGAGGGGGATTTCAGTGCGAGTGTGATGAATCTCTTTGTACCGGCGTGTACCGATGGTCAGATGGGGTACTATTATCTGGAATCACCGCATTTGGCAGACTTTCAGGGCGAGGACGTTAAGGTCGGGCTTTTGACAAGCGCAGAAAGACAGGACGAATACTTTGTCTTTTATATCGACGAATCGCTGGATTATCGCTCGACGGTCACACAGCTCTTCACGGACTATCCGCAGTATTTCTTCGGCTATTTGAACGCGGTGAACAACACGCTGCCCGATTACAGCATTGACAGCTCCAACGCGAGTTACTATATGCATGAGAAAAGCCGTATCGTGGCGGTGGCGCTGCACTATTATTAAGAGGTTTGGATTATGATTGCATTATCTGTCGATCTCGGACACGCGCGGACGGGACTTGCCGTTTCGGACAAAAGCGGATTTCTCGCTTCATCCCTGTGCGTGATTACCGAGTATAACGATGAACGGCTGATCGAAAAGATCGCTGAAAGGGTGGAGGAAACCAAGGCGGAGATTATCGTCGTCGGTCTGCCGCGCAATATGGACGGCTCCGAGGGCGAAAGCGCTCAGCGCGCGAGACGCCTTGCCGAAAAGCTGACTGAGCGCACGGGCGTTCCGCACCATATGCAGGATGAGCGCGGAACGACGATCACCGCTCATCAGTACTTAAGCGCCGGAAATGTGTACGGCAAAAAACGAAAGCAAAAGGTGGACGCTGTAGCGGCATCCATCATTTTACAGAATTATCTGGACAGCAGGAAAGGGTGAGAGATATGGAAATGCAGGAACTGCTTGCCGAGATCAACGCGCTGGCGAAGAAGAAAAGGGAAGAAGGGCTCACAGACGAAGAACAGAAGCGTCAGAAGGAACTGTACGCGATCTATCTCAAGGGGTTTCGCGCACAGGTCAAGGAACGGCTCGACAACGTCGACGTTACCTATCCCGACGGCACGGTCAAGAGCCTGAAGGACGCGATGAAGAAAAAATAATACTCTTATACTACTTTCTAATAAAACTCTTTGGCATCTATTGCGCTGAGTTTGTTGAGCGTTTAATCGAGAAACATAGTAGAAACATAATAAAAAAGCTCACGGTCAAGAAATCGTGAGCTTTTTTGCGTTTATTCGGTTGAGCTTTTGCGGTTGACCGCTTCGGTCAGCGAGAGGAAGATGAATAAAAAGGGGGTGACGATGGGGTTGTAGAGGTTGACGACCGACTGGGCGAGATAGCCGATCATGGCGGCGATGAACGCCAGCGCCATCGGATGGCTTTTGGCGGCTTTCAGCCCGCGGACGATCGCCGTAATCATCACGCCGAGGTATGCTGTCAGCCCGAGCGCGCCCTGGGTCAGAAGGTAGTTGATGTATTCGTTATGGGCACAGTCGGTGGAGGCGTCGCCGAAGCGTTTGAGCAGTTCATCAAAATGGGGCTGCAAAACAAAGTAGACGGTGTCGGGACCCGCGCCGAAGAAACGTTGGAGGAAGTTGAATTTGGCGTATTCTTCAAAGCTGACCCGCCACATAAAGCCGCGGTGGGTGCCCCAGTAATCGTCAAAGCGCAGGAGCTTTTTAAAACTGCCGAGGTCGGTTTTTGTATCGGCAAAGCTGAAATAGCAGAACGCTCCGACAGCAGATATGATTCCAATAGAGAATAATAAGATCAGGACGATCCGGACTGCTTTCGCGGGATAGCGCGGCGCGCCGCTTCTGCCTACGAACAACAGCAGCAGATACAAAACGCCGAATACCGCAATCGGCACAAAGGTCAGCGGATGGTAGATCAAAAACTGCTGCATGAACTCGAAGCCTTTGTTGTGATCGCCGACCGCTGTCGCGAACAACAGCAGAACCTTGCCCGAGAGGAAGAGGATCGCCATCGCGAGCGTCCACCTTCTGAGATAGTCGAACCGGCGTGCCGAGAAGATCGCCGTCACCGGCAGGATCACGGCAAGACCGAGGATATCGGAGGTGGAGTCAGCGCTGAGAAGTCCCATATAAGCAAACGCGATCGCAATACCGCCGACAATGCGCAGGGCTTTGTTTTCGGTGACAACGAAGGTCATCACCGCTACCGCCAGATAGACGCACATGAACGCCGCGATGATGTTTTTGTTGCCCAGGGTGGAGCCAAAGTCGGCGATCGTCGCTTCGTCATAGCCGTCGAGCATGCCTAACGGGTCAATGTAGAAGAAGTTCAGCACCGTCAGCAGCGCAATGACCGCAGATACCGACAGATAAATGATGAAGACGTAGTCTTTACAGACATAGTTGCGCGTGACGGCAAAGTACATCAGCGTGTACATCAATAGCAGGAGCAGACCGTTGTTTCTGCCTCCGGTGCCGAGAAAGGCTTCGGCAGGATACGGGGAGAGAACGGTGGAGATCACCGCGAAACCGAGGAAGCACAGCATGAGAATATCGGTGACGGACAGCGGCTTGATGAGCGGTACGCTTTGTCCGAGGCGTTTTGCCTCGCTGTGCGACAGCGCCATGCAGACGCCGACAGAGATCACAAGAATACCGGTTGCGATCAGGTAGAACCAGTACTTGTCCAGACGCGCGTGGGCGTACTGTTCGGTTAGGAACAGCGGGAAGAAACTGAACATGATCGCAAGGTAGTAGTTGACCAGCGAGTTTGCGACGGTATATTTCGCTTTTTGCGTGTTTTCGTTTTGTGTTTGAGTCATGCGGCAAGTTTCCTTACAAATAAATTCCTACCCTTTATCGTAACGCAAAAGGGTAGGAATGTCAATGATTTTCGGCTTTCTACACGCGGCTCTTGATAAGCCTGACCGCGTTGAGAACGCATAAAAGGCATACGCCTGTATCAGAGAATACCGCCAGCCACAGCGGTGCGATGTTCAGGATCGCCAAGAGGATGATGACCGCTTTGACGATGAGGGAGAAGGTGATGTTCGCTTTGACGGTAGAGAGCGTCTTGCGCGCAAGGCGGACAGCTTTCGGTAGAGAAGAGAGGTTTTCGGAGCTGAGCACCATATCGGCAGATTCGATGGCGGCGTCGGAGCCGAGTCCCATCGCAATACCGCAGGTCGCGCGGCTGAGGACGGGGGCGTCGTTGATACCGTCGCCGACAAAGGCGCAGGAGCCGTGTTTTTCGATCAGCTTTTCAACCGTCTTGACCTTGTCGCCCGGGAGCAGCGCGCTGTGGATGCTGTCGATGGGCAGCCCCTCGGCAACACGTCGGCACGCGGCGTCTTTGTCGCCCGAGAGCATGACAATGTCGGAGACGCCGAGCTTTTTGAGATCGGCGAGCGCGGCGGCAGCTTCGGGACGGATATGCTCGGTCAGGGTGACGAAGCCGATCTCGCTGCCGTTCAGCTGTATCGAGACGCCGTGCGCCGCGGAGGATTTGCAGACGGTGACGGTATCGGCGCCGCGCTTAGCCTCAACGCCGTGACCGCTGATCTCTGTATGTTCTTTTAATTCTTCTATAGAAATATTATGTGCTTCGCTATACTCGCGGAAGGCGTTCGCGATAGGATGGGCAGAATGGGCTTCTGCCGCCGCCGCAAGCGCGATGACCGACTCTTCGGTATAGCCGTCAGCCGCTTTTATTTCTTTGATAGAAATTTGATTGTCGGTGACGGTACCGGTTTTGTCAAAAGCAAAGGCTTTGGCAGAAGCGAGGGCTTCCACATATCTGCCGCCCTTGATGAGCATGCCGACCTTGGACGCCGCGCCGATACCCGCGTAGTAGGACAGGGGTACCGAGATGACGATGGAGCAGGGACATGACGCGACAAGACACACGAGCGCCTTGTGGATCCAGCCCGCCCAGTCGCCGGTGATGAGGGAGGGGATGATCGCGATCAAAAGCGCCAAGCCGATCATCACGGGGGTGTAGACAGCCGCGAAGCGTGTGATGAGCTTCTCGTGGTTGCCCTTGTTCTTGGAGCTTTCTTCGACCATCTTGACGATGCGGGTCGCCGCGCTGTCGGCGTATGCTTTGGTTGTGCGTATGTAAACGGCGCTGTCGTTGTTCATCATACCGCTGAGCAGTTCGGTACCGACGGTCGCTTCCATCGGGGCGGATTCGCCCGTCAGGGACGAGGCGTCAAGCGTGGTGCTGCCCGCGGTGATGACGCCGTCGAGCGGTACGCGCGTATGGGGCGGTATCTCAAGGATCGAGCCGATCTTGACCTCCTCGGCTCTGATCTCGCGGCTTTTGCCGTTTTCATAGAGGAAGGCTGAGTCGGGACGGATATCAGCGAGCTTGCGGATGTCACGGCGGGATTTTTCGACCGCCTTGTCCTCAAGCAGTTCACCGATGCCGAAGAGCACCATGACCGCTGCGCCTTCAACAAACTCGCCGAGCACCATCGCCGCGATGACGGCGACCGTCATGAGGGTAGTTTCGTCGATACGGCGCTTGAATACTGACTTCACGCCCGCGATCACAACGTCGTAGCCCGCGAGGATCGCGGAGCATACGCTGAGGATGGTGCAGATCAGATCGAATTTGCCGAGAATGTGAAGGATGAACGCCGCGACAAACAGGACTGCCGCGATGATAAGGGTTATCAGCTTGACCTTGCTCTCGCCGCCCTCACCGTTGTGGCTGTGGTCGTGGTGATGGTGGTCATGATCGTGGTGATGGTCATGGTGATGATCGTGGTCATGGCCGCAGCAGCCGTCGTGACAGTCGTGATGATGTTCATGGCGGTGACCGTGTTCGAGGTGCTCGCTTTTCGGTACTACCGTTACGCCGTCCTCGATCGAGTCGACGATCGCTTGTACCTCGCCGCGGATATCTTCTTTGTAGGTGTGGATTTCCAGCTCCAGTGTCGCAAAAGAGAAGAGCACCTTGTCATAGGCTTTCTCTAATTTTGTTTCAATTTTTGCCGCGCAGTTTGCGCAGTGCAGTCCTTCCAGGATAAACTCGTGTTTCATATCATCACGCTTTCTGCTTTGTGTGCGGCGGAGATGTTATCAAGCGGGTGCGGGCGTCCGCCGTACACCGTTCCCCCGAATGATTGATTATTCTAAGATATGCTCGAGACCCATCTCAAATATCTTTTGGATGTGTTCGTCCTCGAGAGAGTAGTAGCTCTGCTTTCCCTCGCGGCGCACCTTGACAAGGTTCTCCTGCCTGAGAACGCGGAGCTGGTGAGAGACGGTGCTTTGCTCCATGCCGACAATGTCGGCGATACAGCAGACGCTCAGCTCCTTTTTGAACAGCGCGCACATGATGCGGATGCGGGTGGAGTCGCCGAATACCTTGAAAAAGTCCGCCAGCTCAAAGAGCGTGTCGGCGTCGGGCATATTTTCTTTGATCTCGTTGACGATGTCTTTATGATCTTCGTGTGTCATCAGAGCCTCCGATTATTAGTTTAAACGATTGAACATATGAACAAACATTCATATGTTGTCATTATATTACACCCTTTTGCCGATTGTGTCAATAGGGTTATTGAAATTTCTGCGCTTTTACAGTATAATAGGGCTATTCTGAATTTGGAAGTGGTATGAATGAACGTGATTTTTGATATGGACGGCGTGATCTTTGACTCTGAGCGCGCGTATGTCGGTGCGTACAAAAAGCTTGCGCCCAAGTACGGGATGGAGGACTTTGAGGTTGTGCACCGCGCTTGTATGGACAGCATCGGTGTGACCCGTCAAAAGACAAAGGAGATTTTCTTTTCCTATGTCGGACACGAGTTTGACTATGACAGCTACCGCGAGGATGTGCAGGAGGAGCTGAACAAGACCGAGTATGAGTTAAAGCCCGGGGTGTTTGAGCTGTTCGATTGGCTGAAAGAAACCGGCGCGCGTATCGCGCTGGCTTCGTCTACCCGAGAGGTCAGCGTGCGCAAGTCGCTGGGTCACGCGGGGCTGACGGAGTACTTCGATCAGATCATCTGCGGTGATATGGTCAGTCACTCTAAGCCGCATCCCGAAATCTTTTTGACCGCCGCCGAAAGGCTTGGCGTCGCTCCCGAAACCTGTTACATCATCGAGGACAGCTACAACGGCGTTCGCGCCGCCCATGCCGCGGGCGCGCATGCGATCATGGTGCCGGATATCTTACAGCCGGATGAAGAGATCAGGGGGCTTGCGGAGGTTGTGCTGCCGTCGCTGTTTGAGGTGAAGGAGTATTTGGAGAAACAGAAATGAAGCATGAGATGAAGCTTTATCCGGAACCTTTTCAAATGATCGCCGACGGCAGGAAGACAATTGAGCTGAGGCTGTATGATGAGAAGCGTAAAAAGATCAAGGCAGGGGATGAAATACAATTTATTTGTACGGAGCCGCCGCACAAAACGCTGAACGCCACGGTTGTCGGATTATACCGATATCATTCTTTTGAAGAACTATACAACAACCTCGATTTGATGAATTGCGGCTATACCGAGAAAGATATTGATTCTGCAAACCCGGAGGATATGAATGTGTATTACTCTCAAGAACAGCAGAAAAAATACGGTGTGGTCGGGATCGAGCTGCGTGTAACGGGCTGAGCCGCTTTGTGGGAAGAAAAAACATATAGAATCTACACAGAAGCAACGCCGCTTTGGATGACCCAAAGCGGCGTTTTTGTGTGAAAGACGATATTCGATTGATGAAAGCGTTGTGAAATGCTTTCAAATGGCGGATAAAAGATCCTGAGGATCAGAGCCAGTGCATGGTGTCTTCGTATACGTTGATGTAGTCCTGAGCGGAACGCTCCCAGCTGTTGTCGCTCATCATCGCGCGCCACATCAGCTGGTGCCAGCCTTCGTTATCGTAGATACCGGCGAGCGCGCGCTTGACAGCGTTGCACATGTCGGCGATATCATAGTTGCGGAAGGTGAAGCCGTTGCCGTAGTTGTCGGCGCTGTCAAAGACGCTGTCCTTCAAGCCGCCGACCTCGCGGACGACCGGGATGGTGCCGTAGCGCAGGGCGATCATCTGGGACAGACCGCAGGGCTCCTGCTTAGAGGGCATGAGGAAGATGTCGGCGCCGGAGTAGATCTTGCGGGCAAGCTCGGGAACAAATCCGTGGCAGGTGACGACGCGGCCCGGATAGAACCACTGCATGTCGCGGAAGAAGTTCTCGTACTCTTCGTCGCCGGAGCCGAGGATGACGAACTGCATGTTATTGTTGTTCAGCAGATCCGGCAGACCGCCGCGGACGAGGTCGAGACCCTTGTGAGCGACCATACGGGTGACCATCGCGACGATCGGGATCGACCAGTTCTGTTCCAGACCCAGACGCTCCTGCAGGCGGCGTTTACACTCGCCCTTGCCGCTCATATCCTCTTTGGTATAGTTGCAGTAAATCTGATAGTCGGTTGCGGGGTCGTAGCTTGCCTGGTCAATACCGTTGAGGATACCGCAGAGCTTGTAGTGGTTGGCGTTCAGCGCGTGGTGCAGACCGTGGCTGTACCAGGGATCCTTGATCTCCAGCGCGTAGGTGGGGGAAACGGTGTTGACGCGGGTGGAGCAGAAGATCGCGCCCTTCATCATGTTCAGCTTGCCGTCCATCTCGAGGATCTTGGTCTCTGTGGGCGGGATACCGACGCACTCGGTGTTGACTTCCCAGCCGTACTTGCCCTGATACTGGATGTTATGGATGGTAAAGAGGGACTTGATGTTGTAGTACCACGGGTTCTTGGAGTAGAACAGGTAGTAGTAAACGGGAACCAGCGCTGTCTGCCAGTCGTTGGTATGGATGAGGTCGGGATGGAAGTCGATGTAGGGGAGCATCTCGAGGATCGCGCGGGAGAAGAAGGCATATCTCTCGGCGTCATCATAGAAGCCGTACAGCTTATCTCTCTTGAAGTAGTATTCGTTGTCGATGAAGTAGTAGGTGCAGTCATTCCATCTTGCCCAGAACAGACCGCAGTACTGGTGACGCCACGCGACCGGTACGGTGAAGTTGGTGATGAAATTCATCTGGCACTTCAGCTCATACGGGATGGTACCGTAAAGCGGCATGACGATACGGCAGTCATGACCCTTGCGGCATATGGTATGGGGCAGAGAACCTGCCACGTCTGCAAGACCGCCGCTGCCCGCGAACGGGTTAGCTTCGCTTGCGCAATAAAGGATTTTCATATATTTACCTCCTAAGTGGTTATTAACGCTGTGTTGAGTGGTTTAGGAACCCTCCGTCCCTTAGAAAAGGGAGGTTATACGATGGATTTCTTCGCGATGTACATCGGATAGTTAATGGTGCCCTGCAGCTTGGAGCCGCGGCTGACGTTGACGTCCTTGTCGACAACCAGATTGGTTAGCTCAGCCTTGTCGCCGATGATGCAGTCCTGCATGATGATACAGTTTTTGATGACCGCGTCATGACCGATGTAAACGCCCTTAGAGATGATGGAGTTTTCGACAATGCCGTTGATGACACAGCCCTGCGCGATCAAAGAATCCTTGACGTTGCTGTTCAGGCCGTAGCGCGAGGGAGCGTCGTCGCGAACCTTGGTGTAGATCGGTCGGCGATAGTCAAAGAGTCTGTAGCGGGTGTCGCGATCCATCAAGCGCATGTTCGCGTCATAGTACTCCTTGACGGAGCCGATGATCTCGCAGTAGCCCTGGAGCTCATAGGCATAGACTCTGTGGCGGTCGAGGGACTTTTGCAGAACATCGCGGACAAAGCTGTATTTCGACTCGCTCATCGCCTGGCGTACCAGCGCCATGAGAACGGTCTTTTTCATCAGCATGATACCGATGTCGAGGTTGCAAACGCTGTCGTCAACGGGAGACGCCATGATCTTGGTGACCTTGCCGTCGTCATCGAGATTGAGAATACAGCGGAAGTCGTCGGTGATCTCTTTGACGACGCGCTTGGTGTAGACAAAGGTGATGTCGCTGTGATTCTTCTCAGCAAAACGCAGCACCTTGCTGTAATCCATGTTGTGGACGCAGTCGGAGGGGGAGATGAGGATATAATCCTCGTCGCCGTGCTCGATATAGCCGTGCAGGTTGAAGATGGTCTCAACCAGCGACGCAAAGCTGTGCTCGCCGTAAGGCGGCAGGATCGACAGACCGCTTCTGCGGCGGGCAAGATCCCACGCGGAGCCGGAGCCGACATGATCCATCAGGGACATGAAGTTCGACTTTGCGACGATACCGATATTGTTGATGCCGGAGTTGGACATGTTGGAAAGCGGGAAGTCGATCAGGCGGTACTTTCCGCCGAAAGGAACGGAGCCGGTGGTGCGGTATGCGGTAAGCTCGGGCATGTTCTTTTCATTAGTATTTGCAAAAATCAGACCTAATACTCTGTTAGTAGCCATGCTTACACCTCCATATCCTGATCTACCATCGCTTTGCAGGGAACGGTCACGCCTTCGCCGATCTTGAGACCGTCGCCGATGACGGTGATGCCCCAGTCGTCGCGGTTCTCGAGCTCTGTGGGCGCCGCGCCGACCTTTGCGTTTCTGCCGATGGTGGTGTTCTCCGCAACGATGGAAAACTCTACATGAGCGCCGTCCTCGATGACAACGCCGGGGAAGAGGATGGACGAGTTGATGACCGCGTCCTTGCCAATGATGACGCCGGGGAAGATGATGGAAAATTCCAGCTTGCCGTCGATGTTACAGCCGTCGGATACCATGGAGTTCTGGATCTCGGCGGTCTCACCGATGTGGTGCGGAGGCATCATCGGGTTGCGGGAGTAGATGTTCTTTAAATCAAGCTGAACCTTCGGGTCGAGCAGATCCATGTTTGCTTCCCAAAGGCTGTCGATGGTGCCGACGTCCTTCCAGTAACCCTCAAAGGGATAGGCGACCATCTTTTCGCCGGAGTTCAGCATCAGGGGCAGAACGTCCTTGCCGAAATCGTTGTGCGAATCGGGGTTCTGCGCGTCCTTAATCAGATACTCTCTGACGGTTTTCCAGCTGAATACATAGATGCCCATCGAAGCGTTGGTGCTCTTCGGATGAGCGGGTTTCTCTTCAAATTCGTAGATGGTGTTGTCGTCGTTGGTGTTCAGAATACCGAAACGGGACGCTTCCTCCATCGGGACGTCCATCGCCGCGATCGTGCAGGCGGCGTTCTTCTCCTTGTGGTATTCGATCATGGCGGCGTAATCCATCTTGTAGATGTGGTCGCCGGAGAGAACGACGATGTAGTCGGGGTCGTAGCGGTCGACAAAGCCGATGTTCTGATAGATGGCGTTCGCGGTACCGGAGTACCAGTCGGAGCCTTCCTTACTCTCATAAGGCTGTAAGCAGGTGACGCCGGAGTGGATACCGTCGAGATCCCACGGCTGACCGTTACCGACATATTCGTTGAGTTCCAGCGGCTGATACTGGGTCAGAACGCCGACAGCCTCGATACCGGAGTTGATACAGTTCGACAGCGGAAAGTCGATGATCCTGTACTTGCCTCCGAAAGGCACGGCGGGCTTCGCAATCTTCTTGGTCAGAACGCCCAGACGTGAGCCTTGGCCGCCTGCAAGCAGCATCGCCACTACTTCTTTTTTAGGTATCATGTGTGTCCTCCATATTCAACGCCAAGCCCCGAGCGGTTTCGGGGCTTGACAAATATAATACTGAAATGCGGTTGTGAAAAGCCGGATCAGCGATTACTTTTCGTCTTTCTTGGCAGAAGCTTTTTTGCTGCTCTTCTTGACCTTTTCTTCGATCTTGTCGGCGGCTTCCTCTACCTTTTTCTTAGCGGTTGTTCTCTTGGTCTTGACGTCCTTTTTGACGTCGTCAACCTTTTGCTTTGCGGCAGCCTTCTTTGCGGCGCGGGTAGCGGCGGCTTTCTTGGCGGCTTCCTTGCGCTTAGCCGCCTTTTCCTCTTCTCTGATTTCCTTGGGGCTCTTCTCTTTGCTGACGCACTTGAGGTACAGAGCGCTCATCGGAGGCAGGTTGAGGTAGATCGCCTGCTCAAAGCCGTGCATCTCTTCGTCGACGGTGTGGATATCGGTGCCGTTGGATTTGCCGGTGCCGCCCCACTGCTCGTCGTCGGAGTTGAATACCTCGGCGTAGGTGCCCCACTCGGGAACGCCGATACCGTAGTTCTCGCGGTACATGGGCTGGAAGTTGCAGACGACGATGACGTTGTTGCCTTCCTTGTCGATACGGCGGAACGCGATGACGCTCTGCTGATAGTCGTCGTGATGGATCCAGTTGAAGCCTTCCCATGTGAAGTCGACCTGATGCATGCAGGTGTTCTCTTTGTAAAACTCGTTCAGCGCGCGGAAGAAGTCGTTGAGCTTCTTGTGCTTCTCAAAGCCGAGCAGTCCCCACTGCAGCTCTTCGGTGCTGTTCCACTCGTCAAACTGACCGATCTCGGCGCCCATGAAGGTGAGCTTCTTGCCGGGGTGAGCCATCATGTAGGACATGAATACGCGCACGCCCGCGAACTTCATGTCATAGTCGCCGGGCATTTTATTAATCAGCGAGCCCTTGCCGTAGACGACCTCGTCGTGAGAGATCGGCAACAGGAAGTTCTCGGAGAAAGCATAGAGGAAGGAGAAGGTGATGGAGTTGTGGTGATAAGGTCTCCACAGCGGGTCGAGGGACATGTAGGAGAGCATGTCGTTCATCCAGCCCATGTTCCACTTGTAGTCAAATCCAAGACCGCCGTCGGATACGGGACGGGATACCATCGGCCAGGAGGTGGACTCCTCGGCGATCATCATAACGGTCGGATGATGCAGGTGAACGGCGGTGTTCAGTCTCTGGATGAACTCGACCGCCTCGAGGTGCTCGTGACCGCCGTATTTGTTGGCGACCCACTCGCCGTCGCGGCGGTTGTAGTCGAGGTACAGCATGGAAGCGACCGCGTCAACACGGATGCCGTCAACGTGGTACTTGTCAAGCCAGAACATCGCGCTGGATACCAGGAAGGAGATAACCTCATAGCGGGCATAGTCAAAGACATAGGTGCCCCACTCCTTGTGCTCGCCCTTGCGGGAGTCTTCATACTCATAGCAGTGGATGCCGTCAAAGCGTCCCAGACCGTGAGCGTCCTTGGGGAAGTGGGCGGGTACCCAGTCGAGGATAACGCCGATGCCTTCCTGGTGGCACTGGTCGATGAAGTGCATGAACATCTCGGGAGAACCGTAGCGGGAGGTGGGAGCAAAGTAACCGGTTACCTGATAGCCCCAGGAGCCGTCAAAGGGATACTCGGTCATGGGCATGAACTCGATGTGGGTGTAGCCCATATCCTTGACATAGGGGATCAGCTCGTCGGCGAGCTTGTTGTAGTCAAAGGTGTTGCCGTCGGCATACTTGCGCCAGGAGCCCGCGTGTACTTCGTAGATGTTGATGGGGCTTTCAAAGTGGTTGTGCTCCATCTTGTACTTGTACCACGCTTCGTCGTTCCACTGATACTTATTGTAGTTGTAGATGATGGAAGCGTTGTCGGGGCGGGTCTGGGTATGGAACGCGAAGGGATCGGACTTGAGGATCTTCTCAAACCAGGGGGTTTCTACACAGTACTTGTAGATCGCCGTTTCGCCGAGGTTCGGGATCCAAACTTCCCAAACGCCGCCTTCGGAAATTTTGTGCATGTGGTTTGCCATCTGATCCCAGCCGTTGAAGTCGCCGACTACGGACACGGTCAGAGCGTTGGGCGCCCATACACGGAACATGGTGCCCTGAACGCCGTCCATCCAGTAATCGTGGGCGCCTAAGAAATCATAGATGCGCACCGCGTCGCCGCCGTGGAACAGATCCAGAGGGAATCTTTCGTCGTTTAAAACATAGTTCATAATCTGACTCTCCTTTTATCAAAAGAATTCGTACATAAGTATAGTTAGTACATAAATATACAACCTTATAATAGCAGACATTTTTGACAATTTCAAGTAAAAACAGAAATTAAATTCCAAATATTTAGTGCATTTTTTATAAAAAATGACTATTTCGTAGGCATTGTAGACAAGGAAAGTTTTGATTTTCAGCATATATGTACAAATATCAGCCGCGCTTTTCGTCAAATTGACAGTACGGGCGTGTCGGATGGACAGATTCTGTTTGATAAAAATGATTATTCTTATTGGGAATAAAAGCGGATTTTCTCTTGACTTTTTTATAGCGATATATTATCATAAGGTATGATGTAATAATAGTGTCATTATATCTGTTGTTATATCGCGAACCCGTGACGTCTGCGCGGTGTTCATCCCTTTTTCATTAGACTCTCTTAGAGAGCCGTTATATATAGATATTTTTCCATTATTGCCATTTTCCTACGCATTGATGTGCGCCGCAGTTTGCGGATTTACAGATTCATGTCTTTTGACATTTGGTGATACAAAACTGAATATCTGAGTAACGGCACCGTGAGTTGAGTTTGATCAGGAAGAATCAAATCAAGGAGGTGTCAAGTATGAATGTTGTTTTGGCTATCATTCTCATCGTGGTGGCTCTGATCGTCGGCGCGGCGGTCGGTATCTTTGCCGGCAGCGCGTATCGCAAGAAAGTCGCCGAGGCGGAGATCGGCAGCGCCGAGCAGGAAGCAAAGCGCATCGTGACCGACGCGATGAAGACAGCTGAAGCAAAGAAGAAGGAAGCGATCCTTGAAGGCAAGGACGAGATCCATCGTCTCAGAAACGAGAGCGAGAAGGAGATCTCCGACCGCCGCAAGGAGGTACAGCGCCAGGAGCGCCGTATCCAGCAAAAGGAAGAGACTCTTGACCGCAAGCTCGATAACGTCGAGAAAAAAGAGGACAGAGTCAACAAAAAGATCAAAGAAGCCGAGGGCCGACTCGCCGAGGCGGAAACCATCAAGAAGAGTCAGTTTGAGATGCTCGAGAGAATCTCGGGCTACACCGTAGATCAGGCGAAAGCCTATCTGCTTGACCAGCTCGAGGGTGAGCTGGGCAGAGAGAAATCTCTCAAGATCATGGAGTATGAGCAGCAGCTCAAGGACGAGTCCGACAAGCGCGCCCGCAACATCATCTCCCTCGCGATCCAGCGCTGCGCAGCCGATCAGGTTGCCGATGCGACCGTTTCGGTTGTCGCGCTGCCGAACGACGAGATGAAGGGCCGTATCATCGGACGTGAGGGCCGCAACATCCGCGCGATCGAGACGATGACAGGCTGCGACCTGATTATCGACGACACGCCCGAGGCGATCACGATCTCCTGCTTTGAGCCTGTCAGACGCGAAATCGCCCGCGTTGCGCTGGAAAAACTCATTTCCGACGGCCGTATCCATCCCGCCAGGGTTGAGGAGATGGTCGAAAAGGCGAGAAAAGAGGTTGAAGCCAGCATCAAGCAGGCAGGTGAACGCGCCGTTCTTGACGCAGGCGTTCACGGACTGCATCCCGAGCTGGTCAAAATTCTCGGTCGTCTGAAGTATCGTACCAGCTACGGTCAGAACGTCCTCAACCACTCTCTCGAAGTCTGCTATATCTCCGGCATGATCGCCTCCGAGCTCGGGCTCGATCCGACAATCGCCAAGCGCGCGGGTCTTTTGCACGATATCGGCAAGGCGCTCGACCACGAGATCGAAGGCAGCCACGTTGAGATCGGCGTCGATATCGCCCGCAAGTATAAGGAGAGCGACGCGGTTGTTCACGCGATTCACGCTCACCACGGCGATGTGGAAGCCAAGACGGTTGTCGCTTGTATCGTTCAGGCGGCTGACGCAATCTCGGCGGCGCGTCCCGGCGCACGCAGAGAGAACCTGGAGAATTACATCAAGCGTCTGCAAAAGCTCGAAGAGGTCGCGTCCTCCTTCAAGGGCGTCGAAACTTCTTACGCGATCCAGGCAGGCCGTGAGATTCGTATTATGGTCAAGCCCGAACAGGTCAAGGATGACGCGATGCCGGCTCTGGCACGCGATATCTGCAAAAAGATTGAGGAAGAGCTTGAGTATCCGGGTCAGATCAAGGTCAACATCATCCGCGAATCCCGCGCGGTTGGCTTTGCAAAATAAGCAACATAAAAAGCACTGCTTCGGCAGTGCTTTTTTAGTTAGGAGTGAGGAGTTAGGAGTTAGGAGTTTCGGGAAATGCTCCGCATTTTTGATTCCTAAAAGGATCAAACAAAAACGTTTAGATTTCCTTTATCAATGGGTGTGGGCAACGCCCACCGTCAACTCCTCATTCCTCGCTCCTAACTCCTCACTCCTAATTGTTATAGTTCCACTCGGGGACATACTTTTCATCCGCGGAGGACAGCTCCTGCGCGAAGCCGTCGAGTTCGAGGTCATACAGCTTGTCGAGCACCTTTTGATACTCGCGTTTGGTCAAGCGTCGGTTGATCTCGGGATAGTCCGCCGCTCTGCCCGCGGGCATGTACTGTGCCATCAGGCTGACAAGCGCGCTTGTAGGATGGTTTTCGCACCAATTCCTTTTGATTGCTGTCAAAACGCCCAGACTGTTTTTGATGTGGGAGGGGAGGACGAGGTGGCGGATGATGACGCCGCGTTTCATCATCCCGTCCTCGATGACGGGATCGCCGCACTGGCGCAGCATTTCGGTGATCGCCGCCGTAGCTGTTTCGACATAGTCGGGGCAGTTGGACAGGCGTTTCGCGAGCGCGTTGTCGCTGTACTTGAAGTCGGGAAGGTAGACGTCGATGACGCCGTCGAGCTGTCGGAGTGTTTCGACTTTATCATAGCCCGAGCTGTTCCAGACAAGCGGCACCCGCGGGTGATAATAGGTCAGGCTCTCAAGAATCGCGCCGACATAGTGGGACGGCGTGACAAACTCGATGTTCTGCGCGCCGAGCTGTTCAAGCCGTTTGTATTCTTCACTGAGCTGATACGGCGTGATAACCGTGCCCGTGTCCCGTGCGGAGATTTCGTAGTTCTGACAAAAGACGCACCGCAGGTTACAGCCGCAGAAGAAGATCGTTCCCGCGCCGTTTGCGCCGCTGATGGGCGGTTCTTCGTCAAAATGCAGCGCTGCCCGCGCGATCTTCGGCAGCGCTCCGACACCGCAGTAACCGAACCGCTCTTCACTTCGTTCGATATGACAATTTCTCGGACAGAGATCACATATCATAAGCACACCGCCTTGCAGAGATGTGCTTATCATACCATATTTTCGACCGGATTGCTATAGCTGAGAAGCGAAATCCTGACGGCGTCGGATGCTATACCTCAAAGCTGTATAAAAATTCTTCGACCGCCTGTTCAAAATGCTGCGGCTCCAAGCCTTCTTCGTTGAATTTCGCCGTGAGCCGCTCGATCTTATCTTTGTCTAAGGAAATATCCTCTATTGTATAAGCTGTCTGACCGCATATGACAGCTGAGATACCGTAGGTGCGGTAATAGCCGCAGTCTTCGAGAAACTTCGTTTCAGCAAATATACGATAGTGCATTTGTATGTTCTTCCTTTTGTGTAAGTAGTACCCTTTCTTGTGTAAATATATCACAAGATCGTAGGCTGTGCAAGGATTTCTACAAAAGTGTAATGAACGTTACAAAATTCGACGGTAACCCCGGATTTTTGTAACGAATCCGGCAGAGAACAGGCGAGACGACGTCCGTGCGGGTGATCGTTTTTTTGATAAAACTTCCCCTTGTGATCGCGCGCCGGATGTGGTATGATGGGGACAAAGCAAGTCGCGTGATTCGGAGGATGTCGATGAAAAATCCGTTTTTGTCCGTTTCGGACGCCGATCAAACCGAATATCAAACCCAGCGCTGTTCGCTCAACCGCGCGGTGATCGCCAAGCTCCCTTTGTACGGCGTTGACGACGAGATCGAGGGAAAGGCGTTTGTCGACGTATTTTCGACGCCCGTCATCGTTCGTCAGATTCGCCGCGTCTCCAAGCGCTACGGCATTGACCTGTCGGGGATGTCCGACGCCGATTTGCCGAAGATTCTGTCACAGGGGCTGGAGTCGGATGACGCGCGCCTCAAGCAGATGGCGCAGCGAGTGACAAAGAAGTTCGGCAATCGCCTGGGACTGCTGTTTTTGACGCTCAAAACCGCTCTGCCCGAGAACCGTGCCGCCCGTGACGACTGGGACGACGCGTGCTGGGCATACTGGCAGGAGATTGAGACGATTATCCTGACGGGAGGTCTGGCGAGCTCCATGCTCGGCAGGCGTTTCAAGGAGTATATCCACAACGTTTTTGATCTGGCGGGAGTCAAGCCTTATCATATCATGCTGTTTGACAACGGCAGGTATCTCGGCGTGATGGGACTTGCCCAGCGGCTGATGGAGGACAATACCTCGGCGCTGGTGCTGGATATGGGACACACGGGTATCAAGCGCGCCCTTGTCCGCAAGAGGGCGGGGGAGATCGCGGGCTTTACGCCGATGGAAAGCCTGCCGACACAGTATATGCAGAGCAAATTTGACAGCGATGATGAAAAACTGCGCATGGCGATCGAGCTGCACCGGCAGATCGTCGGCGTGACCGCTTCTTCTTACAAAGAGCTGTCCCGGAGTGAAACGCTGAGCGACACGATCCTCATCAGCATCGCGAACTATACCCATGGCGGCAGGCTTAACGCCGAGCGCGGCGGCTACGCGAAGCTGTGTGAGATCGACGACGACTACGCGCGGATCCTTGAGGAGGAGCTCTCGGGTGAGCTGCACCGCAGGGTGAGCGTGAAGCTGGTGCACGACAGCACCGCCTCGGCGCTGTATTTCTCTGACGTTGAGAACGCTGTGTGCATCACGCTGGGAACGGGCTTCGGCGTAGGGTTTCCCGATATACATATATAATGTATAGTGTTGATAATCATTAAGCAACCGAGAACAAATCCGAACCCGGTTTTGGCGGGCAGATTTCCGCCTGCTCTTTGTTAAAATCCTCGCGAACCCGTCAGGGTTCGCTGTGGTTTTGCCGCGACCAGACAAAAATCTGCTCCGACAAAACTCCGAAGGACTGAAAATGAGCAAGATTTCGAGAAAAATTCGGTGCAGAAAGTTGATCGGGGTCCCCAAAAAGCCTGCTTTTTGGGGAAAGGACGAGCGGCGAAGCGATACGGTAACGGTCATACCTGACCGTTACCAATAAGCGCAGCCCGCGAGGACGCGCTGGCGCCTGCCAAGATTGATAAGTCGAATTTTGCCGAAATATTGCCATTTACAGCGTGTTCGGATTTGTTCTCGGTTGCTTATGGGCTGTTGAGATATGACGTGACCCCCAAAAGTTAGACTTAGTGAAAAAGCGTAGTAGTTTAGCTGCTACGCTTTTTGTTATGCAGCTAAAAGGTTTAGTTTGTAGTTGACTGGGCTTAACCAGCCGAGCTTTTGTTTGA
>Ga0256404_1004415_pt1 | contig 26705 bp, 27 predicted proteins | sample RumenRJG_01DNA_FD_185990 | JGI IMG/M metagenome (GOLD analysis project Ga0256404, IMG submission 185990) | Bovine rumen microbial communities from Lethbridge, Alberta, Canada - RJG_01 | ecosystem: Host-associated > Mammals > Digestive system > Stomach > Rumen | place: Canada: Alberta | collected...
TGTACCATTCGGAGTGGCAACCTGAAAATAACCTTTATTTGCCAAAGCAATGTCTAACGGATTTTCAGAAACCCCGATACGACCGACTTTATCATCAATAGTTTCAGATAACGCATTTACACCCAAATACTCAGCAAAAGATGAAACAATCGGCTCTTTTCGCTGGTATCCGATTTTATCAAATCCGCCAACGTTTTCATTACGCATTTCTAACAAGACACTTTGAAGATGCATAGCCCTTACAGATGTCGTTAAGCCATTGTTATTGTAATAAATACCACCGTTTAATCTCATTTTTACCTCTACTTTATTCTTATTATCGGATTAATTTATATTAATTATAAGTTTTTCCGATAAAAATCCTTCATTCGTATGAGTTTTAGCATGCATTTAATGATGTTTTTCTAAAAGTCAACATTTTTGAATATAAAAAAAATATAAAGATTGTAAAAAGTACACTTGATTTGTAAAAATATTTGGGGTAAAATATTATAAGAATAATTCGTGATTTTTTTCACAAATAAATTGCAGAAAAACATTTTTATATATATACTTTAAAAAAGGAGAATAAAAAATATGACAACAAAAAGCAAAAAAACTGTCGAAAAACTTGAAAAGACATTAAACAAATCAAATGTTGTAGATAGTGCGGAACAATTTGAACTTCTTATAGAAAGAGTAAAGAAAGCTCAAAAAATCTATTCTACATATTCACAAGAAAAAGTTGACGCTATATTCAAAGCTGCAGCAACCGCAGCAGATAAAGCTCGTATTCCTTTGGCAAGAATGGCTGCTGAAGAAACAGGAATGGGTGTTTTAGAAGATAAAATTATAAAAAATCACTTTGCAAGTGAATACATTTACAACAAACATAAAAACGCAAAGACTTGCGGAGTTATAAGTGAAGATAAAGCAAACGGAACAAAAATCGTTGCAGAGCCTTTAGGAGTTATTGCAGGTATTATTCCTACAACAAACCCGACTTCAACTGCTATTTTCAAATCACTAATAGCATTAAAAACAAGAAATGCTATTATCTTTTCACCACACCCGAGAGCAACAAAATCAACAATTGAAGCTGCAAAAGTTGTTTTAGAAGCTGCGGTAAAAGCAGGTGCACCGGAAGATATTATCGGTTGGATTGATGTTCCGTCAGTTGAATTATCGGGTCAGTTGATGCAGCACCCTGATATTGCTTGTATTTTAGCAACAGGCGGTCCGGGTATGGTTAAAGCTGCATACTCATCAGGTAACCCTGCATTAGGCGTAGGACCTGGAAATACTTCTGCTGTTATAGATGAAACTGCTGATATAAAAATGGCTGTATCTTCAATTATTATGTCAAAGACATTTGATAACGGTATGATTTGTGCTTCGGAACAATCAGTTATCGTTGTTGAAGATGTTTATGAAGAAGTTAAAAAAGAATTCCAATACAGAGGTGCATATTTAGTATCTAAAGCGGAAGAACAAAAAATGATAGACCTTCCGTTCATTGACCCTAACAGAGGAACCGCACATCCTGCAATAGTTGGTCAAAGTGCAGTTAAAATTGCCGAATTATCAGGCTTTGAAATCCCTGAATATTCAAAAATATTACTTTGCGAAAGACCTTCTGTTGATTGGAACGATCCGTTCTCAAGAGAAAAATTATCTCCAATCTTGACAATGTATAAAGCTAAAAATTATGAAGAAGCTGCAAAAATGGCTTATGAATTAGTTTCAAAAGGCGGTGCAGGTCATACATCAGTTCTTTATACAGATGCAAGAACATCGGAAAGAATTGATCACTACGCAGAATTGATGCCATCATGCCGTGTTATGATAAATTGTCCTTCATCACAAGGTGCAATCGGTGATTTATATAATTTCAGATTAGAACCGTCATTATCATTAGGTTGCGGTTCTTGGGGTAAAAACGCAGTATCAGGAAACATTGGAGTTGAACATTTATTAAACTACAAAACAGTTGCTGAAAGGAGAGAAAATATGTTGTGGTTCAAAGTTCCTTCTAAAGTGTACTTCAAAAGAGGCGCTACAGATTTAGCTCTACGTGAATTGGCAGGTAAGAAACGTGCTTTCATAGTAACTGACAGATTCTTGTTCAATTCAGGCGCTGTTGATGCAATAACAAAAGTTTTAGACGAAATCGGAATAGATCACGAAATATTCTTTGACGTTAAACCTGATCCGACTTTATCTACAATCAAGCAAGCAATGGATATTATTAAACCTTACGAACCTGACGTATTCATAGCATTAGGCGGAGGTTCTCCTATGGATGCCGCTAAAATTATGTGGTTAATGTATGAACAACCTGAAACAGATTTCTCTGATATTTCTATGAGATTTATGGATATCAGAAAAAGAATTTGTTCTATCCCTGATTTAGGAAAGAAAGCTACAATGGTAGCTATTCCTACAACATCAGGTACAGGTTCAGAAGTTACACCGTTTGCTATTATTACTGACGATGAAACTCATGTAAAATATGCCATTGCAGATTATGCATTAACACCAAACATGGCAATCATTGACCCTAATTTTGTAGACGGTATGCCGAAAGGTTTGACTTCTGCATCAGGTATCGATGCTTTAGTTCACGCAACAGAAGCTTATGTTTCTTGTATGGCAACCAACTTTACAAATTCTAACGCTTTAGAAGCTTGTAAATTGGTATTTAAATATTTGGAACGCTCTTGGAGCAACGGCGCAAACGATCCTCAAGCAAGAGAAAAAATGCACTATGCCGCAACAATTGCAGGTATGGCTTTTGCTAACTCTTTCTTGGGATTATGCCACTCTATGGCTCACAAATTAGGTGCTATGTTCCACGTACCGCACGGGGTTGCTAATGCTTTATTAATCAGACAAGTTATCAAATATAACGCTGTTGATTATCCGCACAAGCAAGCTATATTCCCTCAATACAAGTTCCCTAACGCAAAAGAAAAATATGCACAAATCGCTGATGAACTTGGTTTGGGCGGTAAAACAATTGAAGAAAAAGTTGAAAACTACATCAAAGCTATTGATAAATTAATGAAAGCTATCAACTTGCCTAATTCAATCAAAGATTTCGGTGTATCAGAAGAAGACTTCTACGCTAAATTAGATGAAATGGTTGAATTGGCATTTGACGACCAATGCACGGGTGCTAACCCTGCATATCCGTTAATGAGCGACATTAAAGAAATTTATATCGATGCATTCAACGGTGTTGTAAGAGATTACTACCCTGCAAAATCATCAAAGAAAAAATCTTCAAAATAATAATAAATTACGGATGCGCCCTATGTTTTGAAACATAGGGCGCATTTTAATATGTATTTTTCCTCCCAAATTAAATCCCCAACATCATCCTATTTACATTACCGCTGTAATACATTGAAGCAAACATCGCATTTTCATTTTGCTTCAACTGAGAATACTCAAATTGTAATTGTACTAACTCCTCTTTACACAAAGAATAATCCTGTTTATTGCTATTAATATTATTTTCAGGCTTAGAATCTATTTTTGTCGAAATAGCTTTTAAGATTTCTTCAGTTGACATACTGTGAGAAAAACTTGCGCCGACTTGTTTAGCGAGTTCTCTTGCTTTTGAAATAACTACGGCTTCTGAAGAAATGTTATTTTGCCCGTCTGAAGATTTTGATTTTTGAACAGCGTAAATTTGAAGCAATTTTTCTATCAGAACTTTTGCTTGAGCTTCCGATGATACCATTGAAGGGTCAATTCCAAGCGCGATAAGTCTTCGGCGAGTTTCTTCGCTTAAACAATTTGATCCGACATATCCGTAATATGAGCCGACAGAATTAATAAACACGTTTCTAATGACCTTTCTACATGGGTTATAATTATTTTTATCCGCAAGTCAATATTATTATCGGTCATTTTCATAAAAAACTTTAAAAGCCGGCAGAAATTGTATTCTGCCGGCTTTTAATAAATATTTTTCGGTCGTTTATCCGAAATATCTTTTTAATAATCCGTCAAAACCTTTTCCATGACGAGCTTCGTCTTTTGCCATTTCGTGAACAGTGTCATGAATTGCATCATAGCCCAATTCTTTAGCTCTTTTTGCAAGTTCCAATTTACCGTCACAAGCGCCAAATTCTGCTTCTGCTCTCAATTCAAGATTTTTCTTTGTAGAATCTGTCAAGACTTCGCCCAACAATTCGGCAAATTTTGCAGCGTGTTCAGCTTCTTCAAACGCATATCTTTTATATGCTTCCGCAATTTCAGGAAATCCTTCTCTTTCTGCCACTCTTGACATTGCAAGATACATACCAACTTCAGAGCATTCACCGTTAAAGTTTGCTCTCAAACCTTCCATTACTTGCGCATCATCAACTTTTCCGTCACCTACATGATGTTCGCATGCATATACTTTACCTTCGCCGCCTATTGCCTTGAATGTTGTAGCGCCACATATCGGGCATCTTTCAGGCATTGTATCAGATTCTGTTGACCAACCGCATACCGTACATACAAATTTCATAAATAAACCACCTTTCTTAAACTGTATTTGTAAATTATAACAAAGAGAAAAATTTTTGTACAGCTTATAAAAATCAATTAAAATGATTAAATACTCTGTTCTCTACATCTTCTTTTGAATAGAAAATACTTTTATCACTATAATTCATATTCAAACCCAACCCCTCTTTTACAACCCCTATTTCATACCCGATATCAATATTTTGAGGAACTGTTGCAACAATTTGATAATCTTCTCCGCCAAACAAAACCATCTCGCGCCAATTTGCAAAACATTCAAGCGATTTATCGTATGGAATTTTAGAAAAATCTATATCCAATAAAACACCGCTTTCATTTGCAATTGTTGACAAAGCATCAGCAAGCCCGTCTGAAGTATCCATCATAGCATATTTGCCTTTAACATTTTTTGAAATATATTCCCCAAACTCAATCTGTGCAATCGGTTCAAGGTGTGATTTGATAAGTTTTGTATTTCTTTCACCCGATAAAAGTTGTTTTAAACCGGCTGCAGAAGAACCATGAACGCCAGAAACAATAACTTTTTGTCCGATTTGCGCATTCTTTCTTGAAGAAATATTTCGTTCTTTTGCACTTCCCAATGCACAAACAGAAATATAAATTTTATCCCCCCCTGTTATATCTCCGCCGACAATGTCAACATTAGCTTTGCAAGCTTCTTTCGCACCTTCATAAAAATTTTCCACAAAATCGTTTTCGATATCAGACGGTAAAGATAATGATATTGTTAAATATTTCGGCTCTGCACCCGAAGCGGCAACATCAGACAGATTAACCATCACAGACTTGAATCCTAATTGATAAGGAGTAGAATATGCTCGCTTAAAATGCACATCTTCAACAAGACTGTCTTGTGTTATTACAATACCTAAATCTTTTAAATATGCACAATCATCCCCGATAAAATCTGAATTTAAAATATTTTTTATTTCGGATATAAATTCTTTTTCTTTCATCAATTAAACTATATCATGCTCAATTAAAGAAATAAATTCGTTTACTAAAGTATGATTCCATTTTTTGCCCGCATCTGATTTGATAACCTCTAACGCATCTCGTGATGACATTTTAGCTCTGTATGGACGCGGTTCGATTAACGCAAAATATTCATCAATTATCAAAATTATTTGAGAAGTCAAAGGAATTTCGTCTTTTGAAATTTTATTCGGATAACCGCTTCCGTCCCAATTTTCATGATGGTGTTCAATTATAGGTAAAATATCCTGAACATAAGATATTGGTTTCAAAATTTCTTGAGCCGCTATGACAGGATGATTTTTAATTTTATCTTTTTCTTCATCCGTTAACGGAGTAGCTTTTTGCAACAACCCCGGAGATATCATCAGGTTTCCGATATCATATAACAAAATTGCAACACGAAGATTGTCTATATCATCTTTTGACAGGTCAAAACGTTTTGCAAGACTGACTGCTGTTAAGACTTTATTTTTAACAACACCTGCTTCGTGCATAGGGTTATAGAGTTTACTTAACATATCGGCAACCATATACAAAGACTCTTGTTTATTTTCACCTTGGTGCGCAGTAGTTTCAAGTTTTAAGCACAATTCTTTTGACAATTTTCTTGCCAGAGGAACACGATTTTTTGAAAGAATATCGAGAAATGTATTAATTGCAATTTCCTGCCAAGAAGTTTCCGTTATAGGTTTTGCCAGAGTAACCCGATTTCTGCCGTTACGTTTTGATTGATACATTGCTTGATCGGTTAATTCTAAAAGCTCTTCAATATTATCTGTATGTTCAAAAAAAGTTGCTACCCCCAAACTTCCCGTTATATGCCCGATAGTTTCAATTTCCTTATTTTCAATCGATTTACGAATTCTCTCTGCTGCTGCCAATGCACCATCTGATGCAACCCCCGGCAATAAAATATCAAATTCTTCCCCGCCAATTCGAGCCGGAACATCGATTGAACGGGCATTACTTTTCAAAATTTCAGCAATAGTTTTTATTGCCATATCGCCGTATGCATGCCCGAAAGTATCATTGATTTTTTTCAAGTAGTCTAAATCTATACCGATAACAGAGAACGGCTGCATCAAGCGTTTTGCACGCGCAACTTCTTTATTTAATGATTCTTCAAAATATCTGCGATTATATAACCCTGTAAGCGCATCCGTTACAGCTTCTTCACGAACTGCTTGAAACAAATCCGCAATCGTAATAGCCATTTCTATTTGTTTTGCAAATAAACCCAAGAAATCCGTTTCGGCAGAAGCCAGTTCCTCACGGGAAGAAAATACGCAGAACCAGCCAAATTCCTTTTCCCGTGTGTACAAAGGAATGACTATGACTGATTTTACAGGTTGATTTGATAAAACTTTTGCAACAGTATCTTGTGTCAATTCAGGCATTACGGCTTTTAAAGACAAATCAAGCGAACGTGTTTGGATTATTGTTTTTTGTTTAAATGCATCCGCAAAAATGCTTGTATCATCATAATTTAGCCTGCGAGTTTGAATAGAAGGCGCTCCTATAATATTATTCAGTCTTTCAATCAAATTATCCTTTGATTGTGCTAAAATGCGCAAAAATGTTCCGTCTTCATCCTCGCATTTTCTGATAATGACACAGTGCATATAACCGAGTTCGCCTTGAGTTGAATTGACAATAGCTTCCAAAACATTTTCTAACGGGGTCGAAGAATTCATCATATCCCATATATGCTGGAGAGTAAACATTCTTTTATTAGCATCGTTTAACTCTTTAGTGCGCTCTTTTATCTCCTTTTCAAGCTCAAGATTTCGTTCATAAATTTCAAGATAATCTCGTTTTTCATTATATAAATTACTCTCTACTTCCGATACCTTACGCTTTACTTCTTTAAATTTATCAAATATTCCCATAAAGGTTTTCCTTGCTATACAAAATGTTAAGCTATTATATCATTTTAGCTGGCATTTTGGCAATAATGTAACCTAAAGCATTTGCTCAATAACTTCCAAAACATTTTCAACACTTGGTGAATATGTACATTCATTCGTTTTAAATTTGCATTTACGCTTGAAACAAGGCTGGCAAGATAGTCCTACCCCACCTAGTGAAACATATTTATCTTTTGCGCCCAACGGTCCAAGAACTTCTTTTGGTGTACAGGTAAATATCGCAATAACTTTAGGGTTTCTTGTTGCCCAAGCCAAATGCGCACTGCCCGAATCAGGTGATAATACTAAATCTGCTCTTGAAAAGACCTCCGCAAGTTCCAAAATATTTGTTTTTCCGGCAAGATTTATTCCGCATCCGTTTGAAATATATTCTATCAATTCGTTATTGTCAGGTCCGCCCGTATAAACAAGATTATATTTGTAAGATAATTTATCAATAAGGTTTTTCCAATTATCTTTATCCCAATGCTTGTTACCCCAAGTAGTTGCCGGCGAAATTACTATCGTCTTTTTGGATTTATCCGTTTGAGATAATAATTCATTTACTTTTTCAATTTGTTCTTCTGTTCTTTGAGGCAGGGTAACTTTTATATCTTCAGGCTTTACTTCAATCCCCAAATAGTTTGCATATCGTAAGTAGTTCATAACAATAGGGGAATCCGGTTTATATGAAATATTATCTATCCATTCATTTCCGCCTAACAATGATAATTCTCGTCCCTCTTTTGAAATTATTCTTCGTTTTGCTCCGCAAAACAACATCCAATAAAGACTTTTTAACATCATTTGAGAATCTATCGCAATATCAAATTTCTCTTTTCTTAATTGTTTTAATATAGTCAAATACTCTTTAAAACTTTCCAATGACGGACCGCGCTTTTTCCAAACTTTCATAGGAACAAGTATAGCATTATCTACACAAGGATTATTTTTAACAATATCTATTCCTTTTTCGGAAACAAGCCAAGTAACCTCATATCCTGCATCTTTCAAAGCATTTGCCAAAGGAACATTAAAAATAACATCCCCCAATGACGATAATTTTATCAGTAAAACTTTTTTCTTTTTCTCTGTCATATTCTTCTCGCTTCAATTATTATACTTTAAAAATGTTATAAATTTATCTGCATATTTTTTCTGTTTGAGTATATCAAATTCGTCTGATAACAAAATAGTATTGTTCTTATTGTCGGATAATTCCAAAACATGCTCCAAAATTATGACACCGTTTGACAAATGTTTTACAGACTCCAAACTTTTTTCATAAACACCCGAAAAATACGGCGGATCAATATAAATTACATCAAATTTATCCGCCAATTTGGTGCAAACCTTTTGACAGTCACCGAAAAACAGTTTTATATTATTTTCTTTTTCATATTTTGAAAAATTATTTTTTATAACCGTATAAGCTTTTTTATTATTTTCTATTGCAACAAGTTTTGAAAATCCGCGAGAGACAGCCTCCAGCCCCATAATTCCTGAACCTGCATACATATCAAGAAAACTTTTCCCTTCAAAATCCATCATTGAAGACAATGTATTAAAAATACTCATTCTAACTTTAGACAATGTCGGACGGGTAATATGCTCATCCGGTGCCGTAATTTTTTGTCTGTTATATCTTCCGCCTGTTATATTCATAATAAAACATTATAACAAAAAATGACCGCAATAATATAATTGCGGTCATTTTTAAAAATATCTGATTTACTAATCTTCAATAGCTTTTACTTCAACAGCTTCATCATCCGCTCTGTCAACAATTACGTCACGGATAGATTCTTTGCTTGAAGAAATATTCTTATCTTTGAATTTAGTAATTTGTCTTGCAAATTTATCTGCCAACAAATCAATGCTTGCATACATAGATTCTGCAGATTCTTCACTGTGAATAGAACCAGAATTTGTTTTACAAATTAATTCTGCAATATGTTTTCCTTCTGCAGACGGATTTTTAATAACGGTAAGGATAACGTCTATACCTTGAATTTGGTCATAACGAGCTGCAACTTTACCGATTTTTTCTTTAACATAAGCCTTGATTGCATCTGTAATTTCGATGTTTTTACCGTTAACGTGAATATGCATTTGAAACCTCCATTTTTATACTATCTCCTGCATTTTTCATTATAACACAGATAAGATAAATTTTAAACCCCCAATGTTGTATATATTGCAAATACAAGCTTTTCGCGCTAACACCAAACGCGCACACAACATTTGAAGAATTATATACTGTAACAAAATAAATTTTTCAGCAGAAAAACAATACCATTTTAATAAGAAACGACAATATGAAAATCATATTATCAATACCTGCGCTGATATGATTAACTATTCTGCCAAAAATTGAGGTATCTCAACATCCGGAGTACCGATAACTCTAACTAACTCTAATACGGATGCTTTCATTTGACATTTTTGGGATGAACCGCTGAAGAAATCTTTGTAATAGCATCCTTCACAATTGCATCCTCTTTTATAACATTCAACAGCAGTTGCAGTCCATCTTCTTACCGCTACCGCTCTGCCCATATCTCTACTTCTAAACAATTTATTTTATCTCCACTTATCTGAACTAAAACAGACGCAAGAATACAATGAAATATCTCGCGACATCTCCCCTAAAGCCGTCGTATCAATGTCTTTCAACTTTATATACCAATTATAAAAAATAAGCATGATTTTTCAAGAGGAATACATGTTGTTATTAAGTTTTGTAACAAGCCCCTAACTCCCACTCCACGCTTATTTTAGGCACTTCTCAACACCCTCGAAACCATGTCATGCCATGGATTTAAGCCACCTGAAATCATGCAAAACCATGTGCTGACATGGTTTTGCATGTGTATATATAGTATTAAGTTTTGTAAAAATATGCGTATTTTCTTGGTTTCCAAGCATGTCAAATTAATTTTTTTCAAAACAAAAGGGCATGACCCATCACAAAATCATGCCGCTTTTGTGGCGAAAAATTCTTATCAGGTCATGCAATCTGAAAAAAATTATCGCCTTAAGAACTTGCCCATTTATGTTGCATGCCCGTTAAAGTCACGGTGTAACTCGAGCGAAGTTCAATCATCTTACATATAGAATAATAATATTTTTCAATTTATTTTTCATTCCCTTTTAGTTTAGCTTTTTGTTTAATACTTTTAGGTAATGAAATTTTAGAAAATGTAATCAACAATTCACATATAGGAGAATAAATATGGTTTGCAAAATGATGCTTTTTGATTACAGAGATTTTGAAAAACACTATTTTGAAAAAGCAAATTTGGATAATTTTGATATAAAATTTTACGATTTCCCGCTAAATGACGAAACAATAAATCATATTCCGATTGAAGAAATAGAAAAAACCAACGCAATAAGCGTTTTCACCACATCAAAAGTAAATGATGAAATTCTTGACAGATTCAAAAACTTGCGAGTGATTTCAACGCGCTCTGCCGAGTATTCGCATATAGATTTAAAATCTTGTATAAATAAGAATATCGCACTCGTGAATGTAGAAACCCCATGGCAAGATGTGCCAAATTATATTCTATTGCAAACCTTCAAAAAAATAACGGAAGTTCTTTGCGGCTGCAGAGATAATCGGGTAGTATAATTATTTTTGCATAATCTGAACAGATATTGCACCAAAGAAAAAATCTTTTCGCTTGACAAATTTGAAACCTGCATTTTCAAACTCTTCAATTATTTCATCGGGTTGCGGGTATTCATTTTTTGTATTTATCAGATATTCGTAATTCGAAGATTTTTTTTTGCAAAATTTTACGATATAAGGCACAATAAAATCAAAAATTTTACTTAAAAAATTATGTTCGCCGAAATCAAGATGTAAAAATTGACCGTTTGGCTTTAAAACACGATAAATTTCTTCCAAAGCTTTTTGTCTGTTTTCGACATTACGAAGCCCAAAACCCATTGTAATGACATCGAACTCATTTTCACCAAAAGCTAAATCCGTAACATCACCTTGTATAAAAACACCATGCGGATTTTTCGATTTTGCAATTTTTATCATTTCTTTTGAAAAATCCAAACCGATAACACGCAATCCGCTTTTGCTTAAAATACGCACAAAATCACCCGTTCCGCAGCAGGCATCTAATATCATCATATTTTCGCAAAGCTTAAGCTGTTTCAGCGCCAAAATCTTTATAATATAATGACTGCCCAAAGAAATTTTATTGTTCATATAATCATAATATGATGCGATTTCATCAAACATTTCGGAGATTTTTAAAGGATTTTTGTCTTGCATAGTTTATTTATTATAACAAAACTTAATATATTCAGTAATCATATTTCGGATTGTAAAGCAGATTTTTAAAGTTCAATCTTTCGATTGAGTTTGTCATTTTTTTATCATTTTTAAAAATGAAAAGTGTTGATTTTACACATTTCTAACTACATTTATTATGTAAATTTTTGTTAAATATTTATATTAAAAATTTAAGAAATATAGAAAACTTGTCGTTACATGTATTATAATATATATAGAAGATATACATCCGGACAAAACGCTTGTAATTACCCTCAAATATTTTGATATAATCAAAATAGAAAGGTGGCGATATATATGAGCAACCTGCAATTCCAAAACGATTTGGACAAATTGGTAGAAATTTTACCACAGAAGATTCGTGAGTGCATTAATTATCAGAATATGGACGATGCAATAGAAATCGTGGTTGATTTAGGCAGAGTTCCTGAAATACGCCATTCTGACGGTCATATTGAATATTTACAAGCCCCTGATGTTACAGATGAAGATATTGAGTTTATAACTTCGCGAGTACAAGAATTTACTTCCGACAATCGTTCAGGTATTGCAGGAACGTTGCACAGAATTTCTGCAATCCGTAACAGACAAGGAAAAATTGTCGGGCTAACCTGCCGTATCGGGCGTGTTGTAACGGGAACAATTTCCTGCATAAAAGATATATGTTTACAAAATAAAAGTATTCTGTTTTTAGGGCGTCCGGGAGTCGGAAAAACAACAAAATTGAGAGAAATTTCACGTTTGGTAGCCGACGAACTTGCAAAACGTGTGGTTATCGTCGACACATCAAACGAAATTGCAGGGGACGGAGATGTGCCGCATCCTGCAGTCGGTCATGCCAGAAGAATGCAGGTTAGACAACCTGAATTTCAAAAAGATATTATGATTGAGGCAGTTGAAAACCACACGCCTGAAGTCATAATAGTTGATGAAATCGGAACGGAAGAAGAAGCTCAAGCTGCCCGTACTATTGCAGAGCGCGGGGTAATGCTTATTGCAACCGCTCATGGTAACACTTTAGAAAACCTTATCAAAAACCCTACACTATCGGATTTGGTCGGAGGTATTCAGTCTGTTACGTTGGGAGATGATGAAGCAAAACGCAGAGCATCTCAAAAAACCGTTCTGGAACGTGAAAAACAACCGACATTTGATATTGTTATCGAGATATTAGACAGAAATACTTTAGCCGTATATAAAGATACAGCGGAAGCGGTAGATTATATATTGAGAGGATGGCCGATTAAGCCGGAGATTAGAAAAGTTGATAAAACTTACGAATTTACCACTCCCGCACCGATTTCAAATACAAAAGTTCCAAATGTTATTGATAAAATCAATAAGCTTGACAATACGATTGAACATCCGGAAAGCTTAAAATTCAGCTTCTCAAGACAAAAATATGTTGAAGATGTAAAAAAATTCAAAAAGATATATCTTTATGCCGTATCAAGAAGTATTGCGGAAAAAGTAATCGAACGTCTTGATTTAAACGCAGAAATAACAAGAAACATTGATGATGCCGATATAGTAATTGCACACAAAAACTTTGTAAAAGGCGGAGCAAAAGTTCTTTCTACAGCAGAAAAAGACAGACTGCAGATATTTTATGTAAAAACAAATTCAATGGCGCAAATACAAAAAATTATTAAACAGGCGCTTGATATTGCAGAAATGAACGAAACTCAAACTTTTTATGACATAACAGAAAGCGCACTGGACGAAGCAAAAGCCGCTATTGAAAAAATTCTGACAGGGGTTGTAAAAGATATTGAATTAAAACCGCAAAACCAACAAATACGAAAACTTCAACACGAGCTGGCAGAACAACATAACCTTGAATCAACTTCTGTCGGAGAAGGCGAAAATCGCCATTTAAGACTTCGCATTGTCGGAGGCACAGAATTTAAAGACAAAGAGAGCTAAAAAACATATAGCCTGATACATATTGTACTAAACTTGTGCTTCTTTATTTTTATTTGTCATAATAGCATCACGAACAGCAATTGCCAGTCTTACCGATAATGCAACCATTGTTGCCCCTAATACATAGGTACTCAATGCTCTTAAATGACAATTATTAAATTTTTTAAGTAATTCTTTTGATAATAAAGGTTTTGCCATCTTTGAACCGCGAACACTTGCCAAACCTTCTTCTGCTATTGTTGGAACTAATGCCGCAAAGGTTAATTTCCCTGCATTATTTTTTATAAAATCACCTGTTTTATCAAGATTATCTTTTGGCGCTTCGCCTTCCTGTTTTTTATTTTTCAACAACCCAACCGCTAAAATTAGAGGAGGAACCAACATTGCAAGCGGATGTCTGCCATAAGCCAAAATTCTTGTATATTTATCGGTATTATTTAATGCATGCCCCATTTCATGAAACGCAGCAGCAGGCATTTTGTTTAAATTTATATTTATCGTTTTACTAAAAGGATGATAAAAAGCATTTTCACCATCTGCAGCAATTTGCAATGCCTTAAATATATTCTTATCCTTTTTCATAATTCGATCAACGGTTGCTTTTTGAAGCGTAATCATTTTTTCACTATAACCCAATTTATGCAACATATTTTCTATAATTTGCACAATTTTTTTATTGAATTCCGTATTAATTTTTTGCACATTCTCTGTCGTAACATTATTGAGAACGACACCGCGATTTTTTAAACCAATGCCATCAAAAGCTTGCAAAACGGCATTTTTTATTGTTCCTTTTTCTGATGAGTTAAAACCATGCTTCAATGGCTTCATTACCACTTTTGCATAAGGTTGACGTACATATTTTTTCGTCATTTTTTGCGCACCGTTATAAGTTGCATACCCGACACCGGCACCAATTGCCCTATTTAAATAATCATCTTGGTCTAACATAAAATAATACCTGTTTTCACTACACTATTCACTATATAATAAATACAGCAATAAAATTTTATTGCGTAATTTTTATTCTCATTTAACATATTGTTACACAGACAAAAATTTGCAAATAACCTTACTATTTTATAACTTCAATCGTTTCATAATCTGTCAAATACGGCAAATGAGCCTCTGTTATAAGTTCTCCCGGTAGCAATATAGAAATTCCCGGAGGACATTCCGCAACAACTTCGCCTGACAATCTGCCTACTGCTCGTTCTTTCGGGATAATTTCTTTTGGTGAAAAATATGCTTCGCGCAAATTTTTCTTTATAATCGGCGTTAACATAGGCATGTGTTTTTTGTTTTCAAGATAATAAATGTCTTTATAATCATGTTCATCAATTTTATGCAGACAATTTGCCAAGTATTCAAAATCAGAGCGCTTATTGCCGATATTACTTAAAATCAAAACTCCCGCATCACTTGCGCTTTCGACTTCTATGCCGAAATCTATTTCTAAAATCGATTCTAAACGTTTACCGGACAAACCGTCGGCTTTTATAAAAATCTTTGTTACATCAGTTTTATATCCGAAATCTGATTTTAACTGATGAATATGCTCCATTTTGTCTATTTCAGAACGCAAATATTTTGCATTTTGTATTGCACGATTTAATTGTCTTTGACCGCGTGAACTCTGCAAATTTGCTCTGGAAGCATCTAAACTGCCCAATAACATCAAGGAAGGACTGGTTGTATGTAATAATGTTAGTGAGCGTTCAACATCTTCAGCATTTATTTTTGAATTTTTACTGATATGAAGCATTGAAGATTGGCTCATACTTCCGCCTGTTTTATGCAGAGAATGAACAACAATATCCGCACCTAAATTTAAAGATGTTTCAGGCAATTTAGAATTGAAATTCCACAAACATCCGTGTGCTTCATCAACAATCAGCGGAACATCATACTTTTTACAGATATCAGCAATTGCTTTCACATCGGATACAACACCCTCATAAGTCGGATTTGTTATCCAAACAAGCGAAACATTATCATTTTCTTTTAAAAGTTTTTCAACATCTTCTGCTTTAATATTACCCCACAAACCCCAATCGCTAAATTTTTCAGGCAAAACCCACAACGGTTCCGCTCCTGATATAATTAAACCGGTTAATATAGAACGGTGACAATTTCTGTTTACAATAACTTTCTGTCCTTGTTTGGTTAAACCCATAGCGATAGCTAAATTCCCGATAGTAGAACCGTTTAATAAGAAAAATGTTTTTTTGGCACCGAAAGCTTCCGCGGCTAATTCTTGAGCTTCTTTTATAGGACCTGTTGCAGGGTTTAATGTTCCCAGATTATCAAATTCATCTGTTGTATCGACTTTTAAAGCTTTTTTGCCGATAAGATTACGAAAATCGCTTAATGTTCCCAAACCTTTAGTATGTCCGGGGATATGAAATTGATAAGTCGGATGGTCATAAGCTGTTTTTAAAGCTTCAACTATCGGGGCATGTATTTCTGTTTTTTTGTTGTTCTTCAATTTATTTTGCATACCAACAGATATACTACAAAAAAACTATGAAATCCACAAAATAACATGATATAATTAAGAAATGAAAAGATTTATTAAACTGATACTAATTTCAGCTTTAATATTGTACCCTAACTTATCTAAAGCCGAAAACGAATATATTACTCAAGAGCTTTTGAATACTCCGCAGGAAAACGAAGTAAATCTTGTGACGGATAGTGTTGATAATGGTACTGCACAAAACATCTCATCAAATACCGTTGATGATAATAATTTTTCGGACGGGGTTGAAGAAGAATTTGAGCTCTTTGAGCAAATCGGCAAAAAACAAGAACCTTCAACAACTGAAGAATCATTATACACAAGACTGCTTAAAACCAATATAACAAGAACCGATGTTCCGTCATTTTTACTAAAAGATGAATTAACTCACGAATTTTCAAAAGGCCCGATAAAAGAGTTACAGCTTTTTGGAGGCTATAGAGGCTCTATAAGCGCAATATTAGCACCTCGTAAATATGCAACAAAATACGATAACCTGACAACGGAAGTTGGTTTCTTCGGGAAACTAAAAAATCCTAATTATGAGTTTAAATTAAGTTTTTTACCGGTTGTAAAAGAAGGAGTGAATTATTTTGACGCATTTTGGGGTGATGCGTATATTGCGTATAATAAAATTCCGAATCACCGAATACAAATTGGGCGTTCTCGCGGTCAAGTCGGGATTGAAGGCGGAACATCAAGTTATACACTGCCATTTGTAAGCCGTTCGCAAATCGGACGAAATTTCGGCAACTTACGAACAACCGCCATAAAGGTTATCGGAAACTACAATTATGTTGATTACAGTTTAGCGTTCGGTTCGTCAGGCAGGTACTTTACAAGCGGCATGCCAGGGGCTGAATTTACAGGCTGGATAAATGTAAAGCCGTTCGGTTCAAAAGACGGCAAATTGGGTAAGTTAACACTTGGCGGCGGGTTAAATTCGGGGCATAATCGGTTTAATTATAACGTAGGAACGGTTTATGTCGGCTATAAGCACAAACAATTATGGACAAATTTTGAAGCTGCAATAGCTGACGGATACAATGGCGCCGCCGCGTTAAGTACCGCAAAAGCAAGCGGTTTTGCATACACTTTGGGCTGGAAAGTGAAACCATACCTCCAACTAATCGGAAGAGTCGATCAATTTGATCCTGACAGAAAGACTTCACATAATCGTAAAACAGAATATTCCGCAGGTATAAATTGGTTTATTAAAGGGCAAGCGATAAAACTTGTTCTAAATTACGTTTTTTGTGAAAATCAAGGACAAAAAGACAGTCAAAGAATTATCCTATTTACCCAAATTGTTCTGTAATTTATTTTGATATAATCAAACAATCGTAGATTTTATCTATTTTTTCCTGCATTTCGGAAAATCTTAATTTCATATCTTCGTAACTGTTTAGGGTTACAAATCGAGCTTCGATATCTCTTAAAATTTCTCGGTGTTTTCGTTCTAATTGTTCAGGGGTCACAACTATTCGTTGTTGTATCAGAAATACCATAACAACGATGATTACAGGGGAATAATAAAGTATTGTATCCATAAAATACTCCTTTCTTTAGTATAAATTTTGGAACAGATGTGCAGGTTGTTATTACAGAAGCACAGAGGTCAGGAAGGCAAGAGGGCAGGCTTTTTATTTAATGAAAAAGTGAAAGTGGAAAATTGAAAATTGTTTCGGTTTTTTATTCCCTCTCCTAAAATCAGGAGAGGGCTGGGGTGAGGTTTTGTATTAGAGGCGTAGAGGAATAGTCAAGTAGGGTAGACTTCAGTCTACCGAGAACTCTTTCCAATCTGGGTCGTTTGGATTGAAGTCGTATTATATTGACACAGATAAATATTTCTTGTAATATGGAAATATTATTAAGCAAATAGTTTTAATATACACTATAATAAAATTATGAAAAATGTACTATTTAAACTATATTTTATATTCGTATTTATTTTACTAGCATATACAATGTTGGTATCCTTTAGTTTTGCTCTGGTTTTTTTGGCTTTTTTAAGCATGCCACAAAAAGAAGATGCCGTTTTTATTATTCTTATTGCACTATTGATTATGTTTATTATTTCTCTTGCAAAATTATACATTGATTTCAAGACGCTAAAGGGAGCTATTAAACTAATACATAAGGAAATATTTACAAAACGTGATATTATTTTTAGTACTATTTCTATAATAACATCTTTATATTTTATATATATAAATTATAATAAATTGTTTTTACATTATTGGAAATTATTTAAATCAATTTGACAAAATTACATTACCTTAATAATATTGAAATATTATTAAGATAACTATTCAGAACTATGATATAATGAAATTATGAAAAAAATATTTTTAATATTATATATTATTATAATCTCTGTCATTTCTTTACAACTTTTATTATTCGACATTTTTTTCGGATTTGCTGCATTAATGAGCTTCCTGAAAGGTCCTTGGGATGACGATTTTATTATTGGCTTTACCATATTATTAATCGCTTTTATTATATATTTTGTTGTATTGTATATAAATATAAAATCAATTAAAAGGTCCTTGAAATTGGTTAAAAATCAACCAATTTCAAGGAGTGATATTGTATATATAGTATTATCAATACTCACATCTACATTATTAATTGTCCGCCCCTAAAATAGGGGCTACAATACAATATCAAGAATAACAATGACATAATAAGGCATCAAATATCCTTGTTCCTGTAAATTACGAGCCATTTCTATTATTAAAAATTCTCCTTTATTAAAATCATAAGTATCAATAATATACGCACGGAAATGACCATTTGTATCTATGTGCGCATCAACAATATCGACCTTTTTTAAGGAGGCATATAAATCAAAAGTTTGTTTGCCAAATTCCATTGAACTATCTAAATGTTTTCTTTCTTTGTATAGCTCTTGTGAATGTTGTCTGATAAAATCATTTAATATATTTTTCACTGCATTTTTTGTATTCTTTTAATTCCGTTGAAAAATCTTCAACGTTTGTATTGCATAATTTTTTCCTTTCTTTGTTCAAAAAATAACCCGTAACACATATAGTTACGGGTTTTAAATATAAATTTTATTATTTTTTTAGTGTGAACGGTAATAACCTCTTACTTCCGTTCCGTCAGAACGCGTGTAAGGGTGTACATAAACAACTCCGCCACCTGATATTGATTCACGCTGCAAGTCGCTATTGGAAGGCATTGTTCCATTAAATGCTTTTAGTTGCGCATCAATTTCTTTTTCGTGTTTGGCAAATTCATCACTTGACATCGAACCAACTTCCTCGCGTGTGTATATGTGGTTACTGCCTGTCAGTGGATTTGTGTAACCGAATAAACCTGAATCCTGTTTAGATTGGAGTTCAGGTAATTGAATTCCCAACATCTTTGCAAGTTGTTCCGTATCAATATCTGCAGCAAAACCAAGAGGCTTGCCATCATTTTGCACTCCGCCAATTCCTTTTGTCGGAGTAAAAGGCAAGTCGGTTTCTTGTATTCTTTTTATACCATTAACAAAATTCTCTGTTACACCTGTATATTTTCTTTTATCATTTGGATTTGTTATGAGTTGCCCGTTACGCATTCTGTCCATAACTTTACTTGCAATAATATCATCTCGTTGTTGTTGAGATAATTTCATAAAATTATCTCCGTATTCTTTTTGAATTTCCCGTGCAATCTCACGACCTTGATGATTATTCCAAGAGTCCATGTTCCATTCTCCCTGTGGATTGTGAGGGGTTTGGTATTCATGACCAATATCAAAAAGAGTACTCCAGCCAGCTCCATATTTAATATACATTTCAGCACTGCCAAATGTGTGCTTGAATGCATCTGCTTCTACATTCCAAAATTCATGTCCTTTTCTTGGATTTGTTTCAAATCCAAATTTCTTTTGATAATATCCTGTTTTTTGAACTAATTTGTCATTAAATTCTTTTTGTAATTCTTTGCTCTTATAAAAATTATAAGCATCTTTATTTTGTCGTAAAAAATTTGACATCTTTTTCTCCTTTTCTTTTTAATTCCTTTGTAATACAATTGCCGTATGAATTTCCTTGAATATAAAAAATATTTTTTTATAAATTTATCTGCTTTATGGAGTTTTATTGTTATATATTCTATGATAGTTTATAGTAATACAGATTGTCTTCCACCTGCACCAAACGAGTTTATATCGTGTGGCTTTAGTGAATTTATTGATATGGCTTTGAGTATAATAATTTTATTGTGGTTATTTGTTTTTACTATTTTAGAAATTGTGATTAGAAAATATCTAATCGAAAAAAGATTCCCTAATTTAAAATTGGACCTTAAAATTAAAATACCAAAGTTTATTGCAGCTATTTATAATTTAATATTTTCTATTGGATTTTTATCGGCTAGTTTTTTATTTTTTGTTGCTATTATACTTTTATTCATAGCAATGATTATATGGATATTCAACTTCTTTTAATTACAATGTCCGGCATCAATCATAGCATATTCTTCCATTTGATATTTACCCAAATAACCTTGTGGATTCCTTGCACGGTAGTTCCCGCTTGATTCGCGCTGTCCCAGCATTTCAAAATATCCTGTTGAATTGTTCATAAAATCAAATTTTCGCATATTAAATTTTCCTTTCCAATAAAAAAATAAGGCACTTGTGCCTTATTTAATGTAATAACTGTTAAAATTGTATTTGCCGATAATTATTTATTGTCGATATGGCAAAAGCGACATTTTGTATTGTAGTACTTGAACTACTATTCTAAAATATCATAACACATCACCTCCTATAATTTATCAAAATAGTAATCATACTTGCCATTTTCATATTTTAAATAGCGAATTTGTCCATCAGTACTTTCAATTTCAAGAAAATGAAAACCATTTGCCTTCTTTTTTAAAACCCTAACTGACGGAAAAGGCCAAAAAGCGCATGAACAAATATCTCTGTAGTTATTCCCGTGCAATTTTAACACAAATATATCATATCCTGATGAACCGATAATATATGGTAAATGACAAATTACACCAATTATTTCATTTATTCCGTCATCATTTAAATCGACTTTATATGCATAAGCTTCATTCGATTGAAAGGCAACAGGCCAATTATTATCTTTCATTTCTTGTAGTGCAAATTCGTACAAAATTTTATTAGCATCTTTTTCGCCTGCTTTGAAATAAATTGTTTTATAAACGGTAGGATGGCCGTAATTGCGTACGACTTCACCATATGCAATCTCAAAAGGCGTTAATAAAGTTATTAAAAGTATTAAAAGTTTTTTCATAAATTACTCCTATATTTATTATCACTATTATTATACACTTATATAATAAATAATACTTAATAATATTTCAATTTTATAATATTTTTCACAAAACTATCGGCCAATAAAAATCCACAAGATAGCTTGCGGCATCAAACGGATGAGATAAAAACTTTAACTCTTTTGATTGTTTTATTTGGGTGTAGGTCGGGACATCTATCTTTGATGTGCCTTCTATATAGCGCAAATTGTAGATGTTATACAAAAGCTTTTCACATTTTGGCGAAATATATAACCCTATCTCGCCCGCCGCGTTTTTTACTTTCGCATTAAAAGCCGCCACTCTGTTTTTTATCGGCGGATTGAACGCTTTTATTTTTATTTCAACATCATAACCAAAACTCTGCATTTTGCGTTTTATGATTACATAATTTGTATATTCGCTTGTACAACTGCGATTATCACCTGATGCATCTCCGTTTATTATTATTTTGCCTTTATGTTTCGGGTATCTGCGATAAAATTCATCACAAGCTTTCGCGGTTGTAGTATTTTCCATTACTATTTCATCAAAATAAAAAACCTTATCATCTGTTTTGTGAGCCAAAACCCAAGCCATCGGGTCAACGTTAAAATCACAGCTTATATGCAAATCAAAATCATCATGGTAGCTTATTTTGTGAACATTTTTATCGGAAAAATCCTTCACAACAAGATTATCCGCATAATCCCCGACCTGACCTAAAACAAACATATTGTAATATTTTTCGTCATACAATTGTTTCAATTCATCACAAAACCCTTTTGGCAGATAAATATTTTGAGTCGAAGGCGCACAAATCAAACGATAATTGACGGGAGGATTTACATAAAAAGTTTTATATATCCACCCCTGTTGAATTTCGGGATTTGTATGCCCAAAAATTCTGTAAACAAACTTACCCCAATTATGATACGGTTTTTGTCTTAAACGTGCCAACAACATTTTGAAAGTATCATAAGGAATATCAGACATTTCTTCGATTTCGACAAACCCTAAATTTAAAGATTTTAGTTTATTCGGTTCATCAAAATGCCTGAATAGAATTTCCGAACCGTTTTTAAAAATAAGTTTTTGTTCTGTTGATGACCATTTATAATCAATTCCTTGTTTGAATTTCATATTATCTAAATGTTCAAAATAAGATTGCAGGGTGGTATCACGCACAAGCGTATAGGTTTGCGCTCCGACTAAACCCTTTATTTTGGGGTATTTTAGGGCAAGCAAAATCCCTAATAACGAGCCTGCAAATGTTTTTCCCGAACCGTATCCGCCCTGATATACCGCAACATCAAGTGTATATTCATGCGGAATTTCCAAAAACTTTCTTTGTGCATCTAACAGTTTGTATTGCATAATTCCTCCTTTGTTCAAAAAATAACCCGTAACACATATCGTTACGGGTTTTAAATATAAATTTTATTGTTTTTTTTAACGCGAACGGTAATAACCTCTTACTTCCGTTCCGTCAAAACGCGTGTAAGGGTGTACATAAACAACTCCGCCATTTGATATTGATTCTCTGTACAAATCTCCGTTTGTTGGCATAGTACCGTTAAACGATTTTAATTGTGCATCTATTTCTTTTTCGTGTTTGGCAAATTCACTACTATTCATTTGCCCAACTTCCTCACGGGTGTATATGTGGTTACTACCTGTCAGTGGATTTGTATAACCAAATAAGCTTGATTGTTGTGATTGATTTGTAGCCTGACCAGTTGGAACACCTGAAGGTTGCCTTAAACTTTCTGGTATAGCCATTGGTATATTATTAAAAATTGGATTATTTACATTTTGGTATATGTCATCCATTTTATAAATATAACCGTGATATAGATTCTGTGAATTTTGATTTTGAGTTCTTGGGGTAATTTCTACTGCATCTTCAAGCCTATCCATTTTTTCTATATCATGATACTTTAAATTAGAGTTCCCAAAACCATGTGAAATTTGATATATTTGGTCCTTATCAAGGTTTGTATTAGTAATAAATGTTCTTCCTGGTTGTTCCATAGAATTAGAATTAAAAATTGGATCTTTTGGATTACCGTAATTTTTAATATTCATTGTACTAATTTCTTCATTCGTATATCCTTCCTTTTTCAAAATATTCCCAGTTCCGTAGGCATTAAATGTGGTTGCTTGAACTCCTGTTCTGGCAGATTCTATTTGAGCCATACTTCCACCTAAAGAATGCCCTGTAACCTCAATATTAACATTTTTATCTTTATACATAGTTTGAGCTTTTAAAAATAAATTATGCGCATCTTCTTGCTGTTTGGGACTATATCCAAATCCCATAGGTATATCAGAACCAAATATGTCTTTTTTGTCATTCGTTCCTTTATAAACCACAACAATATTATTACCTTTTTGGTAAATTTGTCCTTCAAAACCATTATTAGTTTCAGGTTCCTTGTAAACCATTTGCCAACCATTCAATTTTATTGGGTTATCCAAGTGGTAAGAATTATATGATAAAATTTCTTTTTCTGTATCTGTTATATTGTCTAAATGTTTCATTTGTATTTCCTTTCTATTTATTTTATTATTGCTACGATGAAATTTATTGAGTATTTAAAACATAAATTTGCATTTCATTTGTTTTCCATCTTTGGTTGGATACTTTTGTATGAGTTTTACCAAATGTCAAAAGTAGATGGTGGAGGAATTTTTATCATGTTTCTAATACCAATTTGGGGAATAATTTTATTTGCACTATCAATAATTTTGTTAATTGAACATATTGTAAACCACAATATAAGTAACTCTTTTATTATAAATAATCTGTTTTATAGTATTATTTGGATTATTGGATTAATTATATCCGTTATTTTTACATTATTTATAATTTATTCGTTATTATTACTAGCGTTGAAAATTTATTAATTTTTAAGTTTTTGTCATAAAATTGTCCTTTCGATTTCATTATTAATTCAAGTATTTAATATTTTAAATACCCTTATACTATTTATATTTTTAAACGGCTATTATTCTTTTATACCTGTTATTTCAGATACATCATATCTTGAGAAATTTTTTAAATTTTCTTCAAATAATTTAATTTGCTCAATATTTTTATAATTAGATTTATCAAATTTGGCAGTTAAATTTTTAAAGTTATAAGCACTTGAACCTGAAAAACTTATATCTCTGTAACTATACGTTTTATTATTTAGCACATAAAATTTATTTAACGGTTCAAAATTTAAACAATAAGTAATATTCTGGTAAGTATTGCCTTTTTCTTCAAGAATAAATAAAGAATATCCCGCTGTTCCCCAATAATATGTTGAAAAAACAACACCAATAATTTCTTTTTTACCGTCACCGTTCAAATCGGTTTCAAAAGCACTTACTGTTTTGGGGGTTATATTTGCAAAATCTTGTGCTTCTTTTGGAGTTTTATTTAATTCTTTCAAGACAAATTTATATAATATTTTACTTGCTTTGGTTTGAGATTGTTTAGAAAAATCATATTCAATAGTTCCGTCAGGATGAGTAATCGGCTTGTTTTTTGTTACTGTACAACCCAAAACAGGACAAGTTATAAATAAAAATATTAAAAATAAAATCCATATTTTTTTCATACAAGTATTTTACAAAATTAAATTTTATTTTTCAAACTTTTTACATCGCTATTTCCTCCTGTGTTTTGTCCGGTGTGAATTACGTTTTTATCTCTTAATGCAGGTCAGGCTTTTAGTATGTATTTTAATAAAAAGCGCAGAATAGGTTTATCCTGCGCAAAATGCGAGTATGTTTTATATGAGGTGTATTATTTTTGGGGTTGTTCTTCTGCTGATTTTAAAAAATTATTTGAGTTTTCAATACCGTATTGCTCCAATGCAAATTTGAAACATTCAAGCCAATTGATACGTTCTGATACTTCACCAATCTGTAAAAACGATTGCAATACATCAAATAATTCTTTAATCTTTGATTTGCGCTCAAAAGTCGCTTTTCTGTCTCCATAACGATATACATAATCAGAATTTCTGATTTCGTCATCAATTTCTACAAAAATCTTTTTACCTCTGTCATTAACCAAAATATTTTCCCTGCCGATTTTGAAATTTGAAATCAATTCAGCGGTTTTTTCTACCATCGGAACAATGACTTTACGGTTAATTGATTCAAGAATCATGTTCAATCTTGCTTCCTGACCGTTTACGGAATAGTTTATTTCAGTCGCGGTTCTTTCTTGTGATTGAATATTTCCTGCCATGTTTTTGAATATTCCTGTTGCACTTTCTGTTGTAGTTTTAAAAAAGCTCAAAAAATCCCAACCCGTCATTGCTTTATCAAAACTCAAAGGAGTAGGAATTGATGTCATCAAAGATGAATCGTATTCAATAACTTTCCCCGGACTTACATCCTGCGAACCTTTGAAACATCCTTTAGGCGCCAGATAAGGAGGGTTCATCATCAGAGCAAGGGCATCTAATTGTTTATTCAAGATGGTTGAAGATATGTTGTTTAATATTAAAGCTACTCTTAACGGTGAAATCCCCCTGCCTGTCGTCGGATTTTCAATAATATTTGCATGTATAAACGGATTGATTACAAAAGGATTGTCTTCAAAGCGAATTATAACACTTCTGCCGGCAACAGAAATAAGCTGATTTTTCAATATTTCGCCTGTCGGAAGTTCTATATCTCCCCAATATTCAAGGACTTCTATTTTGGGAATAGAATAATTATCCTTTTGCTTGTTTTTATTTGCCACCACTCCTTTCAATAATTCCAGTTTTTCTTGATTTAATTTGTTATTAGACGGATTTGATTTAATCTCATCAAATGTTTGATATGTACGGTAAATCTTCGGGCAGGAATCCCAATTATCGGCGCCGTTTGAATCAAACACAAAATCTTCGTAATTTATAAATCTTATTTTTGCATTGTCGTAAATAACTTTATTTTCGACTTTAAAAGCAGCATCTGTTTCGTTTTCAAGTTGTTCTTTTAAAGTTAATGCACGTCTTATTTGTTTTGTTTTTGTTTCCCATCCGACAAAAAGTGTAACTTCACCCGTTTCGACAACAGAATCTATAATCTTTTCCATCTCGTCGCCGATTTTCATTTGTTCAAAAGTATTTACAAGCATTGCTTTTTGTTTGTTTGCAAATTTTTGAGATTCGAACGAACTGCCTGAAACATCAAACATAGCTTCAGGATGTGAGTATAAATTTTGTACCAAATGGGATTTCAGGGTTTGCGCTAATTC
>Ga0256404_1004416_pt1 | contig 26700 bp, 22 predicted proteins | sample RumenRJG_01DNA_FD_185990 | JGI IMG/M metagenome (GOLD analysis project Ga0256404, IMG submission 185990) | Bovine rumen microbial communities from Lethbridge, Alberta, Canada - RJG_01 | ecosystem: Host-associated > Mammals > Digestive system > Stomach > Rumen | place: Canada: Alberta | collected...
ATGCACCACGTCTTCTGCAATTTCCCGGCACTGCACCTGCGACCAGTTTTCTTCATAGACATTCGGCACAAGCTTCCAATCGTTGTCTATCTTTCTCCAGCACTCTGTAACAGTCTGGTGACGGACAAAATCATCCAATGAATGACCTGTGAAATTGTTGTTGTCCAATCTCTTGTATTGTACTTTCATTCTCCTGTATAAGTGGCAAGGTTCTTGACTTCACAGCCCTTGTCCGCGTAATAGGCAAGCATCTCCGGCAACTTCTTTAAGTCATAGCTGGTCACGCAATCGGAGATGACGTGAACGGCATATCCGGCTTTCACCATGTTGAAACAGGTGGATTTCACACAGGCCGTGGCATCAGCACCGGCAATGTAAAACTCCCGGATATCGTTTGAGCGTATGAACTCGCAGAATGCTTCACTCGTCAGTGCATTGGCCTTCGTCTTTATGAAGATGTTGTCCGAAACGATCCTCATTTCCGGCACAAGTTCTGCTCCTTTTGTGCCCGGCTTGAAGGTACGGGTTCCGGCGGACAGGTTGTTGTGCTGTATATACACGATTTCCATGCCGCTTTCCGCCGCCCATTCGATGGCGACATTCAGTCTGTCAAGGATGTCCCTGTAGTGCTTGGTGATATCATTTTGTATATCGATGACAACAAAGGCTTTATGGTTCATGTCAATTTCCTCCAAGGCGTTCGATGCGTGCAAAAGCGCTTTGACACCAGGCAAACAGGGAAGAAAAAGCCTGATCGAAATCATAGACGTCTGGCAATTCTTCCAGCTCCAGCACCCGCCGATCTTCCGATGAAACAGCTTCCTTGAGTCCCGTTTTTGTGAGGATAAAATGACTGCTTTCCAGAAAGTGCATATTCTGTATCAGGAAAAACACGCCTTTGCAGATGCTGCGGAGCTTCGCGGCGTTCTTCTCCCTGTCCTCATGTATATAGCGGTGGCAGAGTTCGTGATACAGATTCCCCAGGCTCAAATTGACATAGTTGATTTCGTCTTCCCGAGTCGCGGGCGGAAGATAATCCGACAGGACGCCGACCAGGTCTTTCGTCGTATGGCGCAGCTGGCATACCTCCAGAGGGTTCCAGCGCTTCATTTCGTCTTTCCCGCAGATGAAACCGCAGGATTTCTCGTAGGAACCGATTTTCTTCAGAATTCCACGGTATGTATCCATATCCCTCACGGAAAAACGGTCAAGGATCACCATGACGTCGATATCGCTGTTTTCATGAGCTTCACCGCGCAGCCAGCTTCCCTGCAGCCCCACGTACAGCAGGCGCTCTCCGAACGCCGACCGGCAGTTCATGATCATATCAGCCAGGTATTTGTCCAGATCAAACATGGTTACTTCATCCCGTAGGTCGCAATAAAGTGTCTGCTGAACGCTTCGATCTTCCTGATCGCGTCTTCCGTTTTCTCCGGCTCCCGGTCGCACAGATGGATCAGGGCGGAGATCGGCGCGGTATAGGCAAAGGCCAGCATCGTCGGATCGTCCTTCCGGAGCAGTCCCTTGTCCATCATGCCGGTGAATATATGCGTGAACATCTCTGTAAGCCCGGTCAGGAAGTGTTTTGTCGCCAGTTCGCACGCACGCGCATCCCGATACTGTTCCAGCGTCAGCACCTTGCGCGTCATGATGATCTTCTCATCATGAACGGTGATGTTCACCATAAGCATGGTCATCTGTACAAACTCTTCCAGCGAATCCGGAACAGGCGGCAAGTGCTCTGCGGACCCAAAGTGATCTGCATAATAAGCAATCATCTCATCCAGCAGTGCATTCCATATGGCTTCCTTGCTCTCATAGTGCTTATAGACCCCGGACTTCACAAGCCCGAGCGATGCGCTCAGTTCGCGGATGTTTGTCCCCGCATAGCCATTTTTTGAAAACATCTCCAATGCCGCAGCAAGGATTCTCTCTTTTGTGTCGTTTGCCATAAGTACCTCCCGTAACAGTTGAGTGACCTTCCGTTCACCTATTATAGTGAACGAAAGGTCACTTGTCAACTGTAATCCACCAGCTTTTCTTTTTTTCATTAACCGTGCATGAATGGGAAACAGATTTTTTCAAAAAGATATTGACACAGAGCGTTTCGAATATTCTACTCTCTATTAGAAACACTCTGTGTCTTTGAAGGCCATTATGCGAAGGAAAGACGAATCGAAGAAGCCGATTATCTCAGACTTCATTAACGCTTTTTATTATGAGCATGATAAAGTCCCCAGCGTGAGAGAAATCGTTGAGGGTATGAGGATTTCTTCCGGGCAAAAATGGAGCAGCGGCTCCGTGTTGAGAGTAACGAGATCCTGCGGGTAAAGCGAAAGCAGCGTGACAAGGCGGAGAAGCGTATCCTTGAGCTCGACAAACTCTTCGTGAGGATCTACGAGGACAACGTAGCCGGAAAGCTGAGCGATAAACGCTTTGCTGTGATAAGCAGCAGCTACGAGGAAGAGCAGCAGTCTTTGAAAACGGACGCGGAAACGCTGCGGCAGGAGATCGAAGTACAGGAACAGCAGAAACAGAATTTGGAACTGTTTATCCAGAAGGTTCATCAATATGCGGATCTGGACGAATTGACCGCTTATGCAGCCCATGATCTGATCAAGGCGATCTACATTGGGGCACCGGATAAGAGCAGTGGAAAGCGGCGTCAGAGCATCAGTATCTGCTATGATTTCGTGGGTTTTATCCCTCTGGATGAACTGATGAAACAGGAAACGGCATGACCCAAAAGTCATGCCGTCCCTGCAAAACACTATAAAACTGTTTTACGACACCCGCCCATTTCCCGGTCTGTTGATTTTTCGGAGAATGTGTGTATATCAGGATCCGCGCAGCAGGGCGACGGCGACATCGTTGACGTTTGTCCCGGTGGGGCCGGTCATGATCAGCCCATTGATGGCTTTCAGAGCGTGGTAGGCGTCGTTGTCGGCGAGAATGGCATGCAGGTTCAGGCCCGCGGCCTTCAATTCGGCCAGGCTGTCATGGTCGGTGTAGCCGCCTGCGGCATCCGTCGGGCCGTCGGTGCCGTCGCTGCCGACGGAGAAGACCGCCGCACCGGGAACACCGGCGATGCCCTCGCAGGCCGCGAGAGCCAGTTCCTGGTTCCGCCCGCCGAGGCCTTCTCCGGTGAGATGAACGACCGTCTCGCCGCCCGCGATAAAGGCGAGAGACTTCCCGTATCCGGCATGGCTCTTCAGGATATTCGCGAGGAAGCGGCCGGCTTCCCTCGCCTCACAGGAGAGCCGGTCGGTGAGATAGACCGGTTCATAGCCGAGCTTTTCCGCGGCGGAAGCCGCCGCGGCGCAGAGCTCCCGGACCGAGCCGTTGATCTGCGTCTCGACATTGTGCAGTTCCTTCGGGGTCTCCTTCTGCAGCAGCGCGAGCGCCTCCGGCGTGAGGGAGAGATGATACTTCTCCACCACCGCCATAGCATCGGCACAGGTGCCTGCGTCGGGGTAGGCGGGACCGCTGGCGATGCTGTCGAGGGGATCGCCGAGAATGTCGCTGAGGACGATGCTGAGGACCCGGGCCGGCTCACAGGCGAGGGCGAAACGCCCGCCCTTGACGGCGGAGAGGCGCTTGCGGATGCTGTTCATTTCCACAATGTCCGCGCCGCTGGCCAGCATCTGACGGGTGATGTCCTGCAGCTCTTCTCCGGGGATCAGGGGCAGCTCAAAGAGGGCGCTGCCGCCGCCGGATAACAGAAAAATCACCGTGTCGTCGGCGCTGAGACCCTGTACCAGGTCCAGTGCTTTTTTTGTTGCGGTGAAGCTGTTCCCATCCGGAACCGGATGGCCGGCCTCATAGCAGCGGACACCGGGAAGCTCCCCTTTGACGTGGTCATATTTGGTGATGACCACGCCGTCGTCGACCTTGCCGAGCGTGTCGAGAGCGGCCTTCGCCATCTGCCAGGCGGCCTTGCCGACTGCGACCAGCAGCGTACGGCCTTTGCCGGGGCGATAGTCCCGAAGGGTGCGCTGCACGGCGGCGTCAGGAAGAACCGCGGCGAGGGAGGCGCGGACGATCTCGTCCGCATCCCGGCGGAGGGTCTGGTTCATGACCTGGCCTCCCGCGGCTTGTTCACGACGTTGATGGGAGCGCCGTCCACATAGGACTGAAGATTCTGCACAGAGCAGGCCATGATGCGCTCGCGTGCCTCTTTCGGCGCCCAGCTGATGTGTGGGGTGATGAAGCAGTTCTTCGCCTGAAGCAGGGGATTGTCACCCTTGATGGGCTCGGTGGAGACGACGTCCAGACCCGCGGCATAGATCTTGCCGGAATTCAGCGCGTCGGCGAGATCCTGCTCCACGACAAGCTGGCCGCGGCTGTTGTTGATGAGGATGACGCCGTCCTTCATCTTGGCGATGGTCTCTTTGTTGATCATGCCCTCGGTCTCGGGGAAGAGCGGGCAGTGCAGCACGACGACGTCGCTGCGGGCAAGAAGGGTGTCGCGGTCGACATACTCGGCGATGGCCCTGCCGGCGTCGGTCTCACGGCTGCCGCTGGCGAGGACGGTCATGCCCAGGGCCTTCGCGATCCTGCCGGTGGTCTGGCCGATCTTGCCGAAGCCGATGATGCCCATGGTCTTGCCGGCGAGCTCGATGAGGGGATAGTCCCAGAAGCACCAGTCGTCATTGTGCTCCCAGCGGCCCTCGTGCACGGCCTCGCTGTGGTGCGCCACATGGTGGCAGATCTCCAGCAGCAGCGCAATGGCAAACTGGCCGACGGCGGCGGTGCCATAGGTGGGGACGTTGGAGACACAGATGCCCTTCTCCCAGGCGTAGTTATAGTCGACGATGTTATACCCTGTGGCCAGAACCGAGATGTACTTCAGATTCGGGCAGGCGTCGAAAACGGGCTTGCGGATGGGGCACTTGTTGGTGAAGACAACTTCGGCGTCGCCGATGCGCTCGGCGATGATGCTGTCGTCATAAGGGGTGCGGTCATAGACCGTGAGGTCGCCGAAGGCGGCGAGGGACTCCCAGCTCAGATCACCGGGGTTTTCGGTATAGCCGTCGAGGATTACGATTTTCATAGGGGGCATCTCTCCTTCTTGTTTATTGTGTGATTTACAAAATTTGTATGCTAAGAATACAAGACTTCTGATGATCATTATTGCATAGCGAAATCGAATTGTCAATGAATGATTCCCTGACACCGATCTTTGGTCCGGCCATGCCGATTATCGATTGAAGGAGAGACGGGTTTCTGGTATACTGCCTGTGGAAAAACACGGGAATCAAGCGAAGGAGGAGATGGGGAAGAGATGAACAAGATCCTACTGGAAGTCTGCTGCGGAAGCGCAGAGGATGTCATCGAGGCATGGAAGGCCGGTGCGGACCGTGTCGAACTGAACAGCAATCTGTTTCACGGAGGCCTGACGCCGACGGTCGGCTCTCTGCTGGTCGCAAAGCGCGAAACAAATCTTCCGGTCATGGCTATGGTGCGCCCGCGGGAAGGCGGCTTCTGCTACACGGAAACGGAGTATCGGGTGTGCCTGGAGGACGCGGAGGTGCTGCTGAAGAACGGAGCGGACGGCTTGGTTTTCGGCTTCCTGACCGCAGACGGGAGAATTGACATGGAGCGGACTCGGCGAGTCGCGGAACTCGCCCAAAACGCAGGGAAAGAGACCGTCTTTCACCGGGCGATTGATGTGGTTCCGGACTGGAAAGAAGCGGTGGATCAGTTGGCGGAGCTTGGAATCACACGGATTCTGACCAGCGGGCAGGCCCCGGATGTCAGCGACGCGACGGACACCATCCGCGAGATGATCGACTATGCCGGAGACAGAATCCAGATTCTTCCCGGCGCGGGGATCACCATGCGGAATATTCAGCGGGTGGCAAGAGAGACGGGCGCAAGCCAGCTGCACGTTGCCGTCCATCGCAGTTGCATGGATACCTCGACGGTGAACAACCGCTCGATCTTCTACGGCGGATGCCTGTACCCGCCCGAAGACCGGTATCATCTGATCGATGGTACGGCAATTCAGCATATGAGGGACACGATCGGCTGACAAAACCACGTTTGCGCCCGATCAACGCGTAAACAGCGATGAAAACAGCCTTGGGATCCGCTTGCAGAATCCCAAGGCTGTTATATCAACACACAGAAAAAAGAAATCAGACGGGATTCCATATCCCTTCGAGCCGCAGCAGCTTTTCTTTGTTCTCCAGACCTCCGGCATAGCCGGCCAGACTGCCGTCCGCGGCCAGAACACGGTGACAGGGAATGATGATCGAGATGGGATTGCGACCGACGGCACTGCCCACCGCCCTCGCCGAGCTGTCAAGGCGTGCGGCGAGCGCTCCGTAGGTGTCCGTCGTGCCATAGGGAATATTCAGCAGTTCCTGCCAAACCTTTTTCTGAAACGCCGTCCCCTTCGGCGACAGGGGAAGACCGGATACATCCGGTGCTGTCCCGGCAAAATAGGCGTCCAGCCAGAGCCTTGCTCTGTGAAGCACGGGCGTCTCGCGCTCCGTCCCCTCGCCGTCCAGGTGCCGGTCGGCATATTTCTGCCCGTCAATCACCAGGGCAGTCAGCGCACCGGCTTCTTCGGTGACAGTCAGCATCCCCAGAGGGGAGCAATAGCGAATATAGTTATACATGGCAGACCTCTTTTCTATGATGACGGTTTTTCTGCACCGCGCATCACTATACCATGAACATGGGAATCATGCAATCAATATGCCGGCAGCATGGCAGAAATCATGAAAAACAGTTGACAACAGAAAAGAATTGTATTAATATCCATGCATCTCGAATAAGGACCCTCTCACACCACCGGGTGGGAGATTCAAGGGCATCCGGAGCTTGGCCGTAGGTACGGCATACCGGCAGGTATGTTATAAGGCGGAGCTCTGGATGCCCTTTCAAATGAAAGGAGGATTACCAATGAAGATCAGACCCTTTGCGGTGGAAGAATGGATGAATGCCTATGAAACCGGCGCACGCTTTAACATTGCCGAAACCTGTGTCGATTCCATCTCGATCGATGAGCTCTTCCGCCTGTGCGGAGAAGACAGCACTGCATTCTGGAAACAGTTTTCCGCCCGCCGGCTCACCTATGGAGACATCGAAGGAGCGCCGGCCTTCCGGGAGGGCATCTGCAGGCTCTATAAGACACTGAAACCGGAGGAAGTGATCACGACCCACGGGGCGGCGGGGGCCAATCACCATGTGTTCTATTCTCTGGTGGAGCCCGGCGACCGGGTGATCAGCATCATGCCGACCTATCAGCAGCTCTACTCCATTCCGGAGAGCTACGGCGCGGAGGTCAGACTCCTGAATCTCACCCCGGAGAACGGCTACCTGCCGGCCTTGGAGCAGCTGCGGGAGCTGGCGGTGCCGGGAACGAAGCTGATCTGCATCAACAATCCCAATAACCCCACCGGTGCGCTGATGTCGACGGAGCTGCTGCGGGAGATTGTGGAAATCGCGAGAGGTGTGGACGCCTATGTGCTCTGCGACGAGGTGTACCGCCATCTGACCCAGGAGGATGTCTGGTGCGAGTCCATCGTGGATCTCTACGAGAAGGGAATTTCGGTCAGCAGCATGTCCAAGGTCTTCTCTCTGGCAGGATTGCGCCTCGGCTGGATCGCGACCCACGATGAAACTGTCCGCAAGGCGCTTTTGTCCCACCGGGACTACAACCACATCAGCTGCGGCATGTTTGACGAGGCCCTGGCGGCGGTGGCGCTTCAGCACAGCGACATTATTCTGGAGCGAAACCGCGGAATTGTCCGGGAAAACCTCGCCGTTCTGGACGCCTGGGTACAGAGCGAGCCGAGAATCCACTATCAGAAGCCCCGGGCGGGGACGACCGCGCTGGTCTATTACGACTATGCGCCGGATTCCTATACCTTCTGTACTCGGATGTACCATGAGACCGGAGCCTTTGTGACCCCGGGCGACTGCTTTGAACAGCCGAAGAGCATGCGCATCGGCTATGCCAGTGACATACAGACGCTGAAGGACGGACTTGCGGCGATCAGCACCTTCCTGCGGATTCTGGAACAGGAGGAACAGGCATGAAACCGCTGTCCGGACGTGTCGGCCTGTTTACCGATTCCGTGATCCGCCGGATGACGCGGATCAGCGACGAATACGATGCCATCAACCTCTCCCAGGGCTTTCCGGATTTTGATCCGCCGAAAGAGCTGATGGAGGCGCTCGCGAGGGTGGCCTATGAGGGGCCGCACCAGTATTCCGTCACCTACGGCGCGCCGAACCTCCGCGCAGCTCTGGCGGAGAAGTACCGCCGGACCACGGGCGTGGAAGCGGACCCGGAGACCCAGGTGCTGGTCACCTGCGGCGGGACCGAGGCGATGATGAGCGCCATGATGGCGCTCTGTGATCCGGGGGATAAGGTGCTGGTGTTCTCCCCGTTTTATGAAAATTACGGAGCGGATGCCATCCTCTCCGGAGCTGAGCCGATCTACATCCCGCTGGTGCCGCCGGCTTACCGCTTTGCCCCGGCGCTTATCGAAGAGGGGTTTCGGGCGGGAGCCAAGGCGATTGTCATCTGCAATCCCTCCAACCCCTGCGGCAAGGTGTTTACGCGGGAAGAGCTTCTGCAGATCGGGGAGCTGGCAAAACGTTATGATGCCTATGTCGTGACGGACGAAGTCTACGAGCATATGGTCTATGCCCCGTCGGTACATACGTCGATGGCGGGGATGCCGGGGATGGCCGAGCGGACCATCACCTGCAACAGTCTCTCCAAGACCTTTTCCATCACCGGCTGGCGCCTCGGCTACCTGATCGGACCGGAAGAGGTGGTGGAAGCGGCACGGAAGGTGCATGACTTCCTCACGGTCGGCGCACCCTCGCCGCTGCAGGAGGCCGCCGTCACGGGGCTCGGCTTCGGAGAAGACTACTACCGGGAACTCAACGCCCTGTACCGGAAAAAGCGGGACTATTTCCTTGCAGGCCTGGATCGCCTGGGCCTGAAGCACAATGTTCCCCAGGGAACCTATTTCGTGATGGTGGAGATCACGGACTTTCTCAAGCTTGAGCGGTTTCAGGGTTGGTCGGATCTGGAATTCTGCGAGTGGATGATCCGGGAGATCGGAGTCGCCGCGGTGCCGGGTTCCAGCTTCTTCCGGGAGCCGGTCAACAACCTGATCCGCCTGCACTTTGCGCGGTCGCAGGAGACCATCGACGAGGTCTTCCGCCGCCTGGAGAAGCTGGCCGCGCTGCTGAACGGGCAGGGCTGAGACCGAAGAGAACGTATAAAAATAGATAGAAAGAGGACAGCCCTGTTTCAAGCAGAGCTGTCCTCTTTTATCGGCAGATGAGAGTCCATCCTAAAAGAGAAAACCGAGAAGGAGAAGACCAACATGGGATTTGGATTTGTACTATTTTTGTGAAGAATGAATGACGGACGCTTTCGACAGAATTCACAAAAGCTGGTCGGGCCGCGTTCTCCGAGTGGTTTTCCGGACGGCAAGGATTGCAATCAGAAGGAGAAGAGGAAAGAGTACGCCTGCCAGGATCCCGGACTTCAGGTTGTCGTTTAATGCGCTGGAGACCAGCCCGACCAGTGTCGGACCGCCTGAACAGCCCACATCCCCGCCCAGCGCAAGAAAGGCAAACATCGCGGTGCCGCCCCGCGGCAGGGCGTGGGAGGCCTTACTGAAGCTGCCCGGCCACATGATGCCGACGGATAGTCCGCAGACCGCGCATCCGATCAGGCTGAGAAGCGGAAGCGGCGAGAGGGAAATGGTGAGATAGGAAGCCACACAGAGCAGACAGCTCCCAATCATAAAACGGTCCAGATCCATCCGGTCTCCGTACTTCCCGTAGAAGGCACGGGAAGAACCCATCAGAATCGCAAACGCCATGGGTCCGGCCAGATCGCCGACGGTTTTCGACACACCCAGTCCCTTTTCGGCAAAGGTGGAAGCCCACTGGCTGACGCCCTGTTCGCTGGCGCCGGAACAGATCATCATCAGCAGGAAAAGCCAGAAAAGTTTCGAGGAAAAGAGCTCCCGGAGGCTCATGCCCGTCTCACCGTCGGCCAGCAGAGGCGCGATGGGGACATGAAAGAAGACGACCATATTGCAGAGGGGGACCAGGGCCCAGAGCAGGGCAAGGATCTTCCAGTGCGCAATGCCGGCAAGAGCAAAAAACAGGGTGGAGAACAGCACCACCCCTACGTGGCCCCAGCAGTAAAAGGAGTGGAGCATGCTCATGGCCTTTTCCTTGTTGTCTGTGGGACATGCCTCCACAACCGGACTGACCACAACCTCCAGCAGGCCCCCGCCGATGGCATAGAGCACGACGGCGCACAGGATTCCGGCAAAAGGACGCGGCAGCAGCTCCGGCAGGATGGTGAGCAGCACGAGTCCCGCGGCCGAGCAGGCATGGGCCAGGATCATGGATGCGCGGTAGCCGATCCGGTCCACAAAACGGACGGAGATCAGATCCACCAGCAGCTGGACTGCAAAGTTGATGGTGACGAGCAGGGTGATCTGGGAAAGCGGCACCCCGTAGCTGCGCTGAAAGGTAAGAAACAGCAGCGGGACAAAGTTGTTTACAATGGCCTGGACAATATAGCCGACAAAACAGGCGGTGATGGTTTTGCGGTAATTCGGTTTCATGTTGCTCCCTCCGCTACTCCGGATCGATTGATATAGACCAGTTCAGGCGGGTTCCACAGCCGGGGGATGAGGGAATTGTTGCTCAGGCCGCGGCTGATGATATGATTTCCGTGCCTGCCTTCGGTGAGCTTCGGAAACAGTCCCTGCCCCGGGGCATAAACGCCGTGGAAACGCTTGTCCAAGGGAGAATAATATCGCCACTGGCCGCCGTGGGCATGGCCGGAGAGAATCAGGTCGATGTTGCGGTCCTTCAGATAGCGGGGCGCATATTCGGGATGGTGGCAGAGCAGAATCTTATACCCGGCCTGCCGCTCAAAGTCGTGCAGCCAGTCGAGATTCGGTTTGGGCTTTCCGGACCAGACGCTTCGGTCCGGCTCGGGGTACAGAAAGGAGAGCGGCAGGCTCTGCCGCCAGGTCTGATAGGCGGTGAGACGCGCGGAGGTCAGGCCGCCGATGCAGAGCACGGCGCCGCCTATGGAGAGAGAAACAAAACGGTTGTCAAGGACGACCGCCCCGGTATCGGCAACCAGCGCCAGATCCCGGTCATTGAGCATCCATTCGTGATTGCCGAGAGAGACATAGGTGGGCGCCACGCGGGCGCAAGCGCGCAGCAGCTTCTGCGCCTCCGGGCAGTTCTGCATCTTGAGCCGGCCCGGAACCGTGGGCGGGTCTGCGTAGACAAAATCCCCTGCCAGAAGAATCAGAGCAGGCTGATTTCGCCTGAGACTTTCAAGAATGACATCCGCCGGCCGGTTGTGAGTGTCCGTTACAAGGGCGAGAGGGACAGGGCAGGAGGGAAGAATGTAGGAGGTCTCTACCATGGGCTGCTCCTTTCTTTGGTACGCTGATATGGTCAGAGCAAGTCTATCATAAGAGCGGAAATCCTGCAAGTTATCGAAATTATGGGCATTGCGGCAGAATACATGGGGGAGAAAAAGAAAAAAGCATCAAAAATTTGTATAATTTCAACAAAAAACAGACACGAATTTTAGCGAATGCTTTTTTGATACAAGTTGCGGTTTCCTGCCGCGGGGCATACAATAATAAAAGAGAGAAAATGCGCAAAGCTGGTGAGACAACGATGGATCATAAAGAAAATGAGTTATTTGAAATCACGGCGACAACGGTGACGGTCGAGGTGAAGGATGCCTATACCGGAGAAGTTTACCGCCGGGAACTGCCGATCGACTACTACGAGAACGCGAACTTCCTGAAGCTGAGCGGTGAAAACATGGATGGCAGCGTCTCGCAGCTGGTCTTTTATACACCCCGCGGTGTTCAGCGCGTGAAGGATCTGACCGGCAAGGGCTTTGACCACGATCCATGTGGCGGTCACAGTCACTGAACAATCAATCAGCGCAATCCCCTTGTAAAAGGATGCAATATATTTTTCAATATTAAGGAGGTACAAAATGGTAAGAAAAACACTTGTCATCAACGGCGTGACCCGCAACCTGGTCCTGTCCGAGGACGAGACCCTTGCAAAGGTCCTGCGTGAGCATCTGCTGCTCACCGGCTGCAAGATCGGCTGCGGCGAAGGCCACTGCGGCGCCTGCAACGTCATCATGAACGGCAAGGTCACCAAGTCCTGCATCGTGAAGATGAGCAAGGTTCCCGACAATGCGGAGATCACCACCATCGAAGGCGTCGGCACGCTCAGCGACATGCACCCCCTGCAGGTCGCCTGGATGGCGCACGGCTGCGCCCAGTGCGGCTTCTGCACCCCGGGCTTCATCATCAGCGCCAAGGTCCTTCTGGAGCAGAATCCGAACCCGACCCGCGAAGAGGTCCGCGACTGGTTCAACAAGACCCGTAACCTCTGCCGCTGCACCGGCTATAAGCCCATCGTCGACGCCGTCATGGATGCCGCCGCGGTGATGCGCGGTGAGATGACCAAGGAAGACCTGATCTTCAAGCCCACCGGCGACAGCATCAAGGGCACCAAGTACATCCGTCCCTCCGCTGCCCAGAAGGTCACCGGTCAGTGGGACTTCGGTGCAGACGATGCGCTGAAGATGCCCGGCTGCCTGCGTCTGGCCCTCACCCAGGCGAAGGTTTCCCACGCCAACATCAAGTCTATCGACACATCCGAAGCCGAGAAGATGCCCGGTGTGGTCAAGGTCATCACCTACAAGGACATCCTGGCTGCCGGCGGCTCCAACAAGATCAACGGCCTCGTCATGTTGCCGAAGCACAACAAGACCGACGGTTTCGAGCGCCCGGTTCTGTGTTCTGACAAGATCTTCCAGTTCGGCGATGCCATCGCCATTGTCGCCGCCGACACCGAGGAGCATGCCCGCGCTGCCGCCGATGCCGTCAAGGTCGACATCGAAGAGCTGCCGGCCTACATGAGCGCCCTCGACGCCATGGCCCCCGACGCCATCGAGATCCATCCGGGTACCCCGAACGTCTTCTTCGAGACCAACTGCATCAAGGGACCGGACTTCGACTGGGACAGCGTGCCCGATTCCCAGCAGGTCGAGATCGAGAGCTACTGCTCCCGTCAGCCGCATCTGCACCTCGAGCCGGACAACGGCTACGGCTACATCGATGAAGACGGCATGGTTACCGTCCACTCCAAGTCCATCGGCATCCATCTGCACATGCCGATGATCGCCGACGGCATCGGCGTCCCGATGGAGAAGCTCCGCATCGTCCAGAACCACGCCGGCGGTACCTTCGGCTACAAGTTCTCCCCGACGAACGAGGCCCTCATCGGCGCGGCCGCCAAGATCCTGGGCGTTCCCGTATCCCTGAACTTCAATCAGTTCCAGAACATCACCTACACCGGCAAGCGTTCCCCGGCCTTCATGCACATCAAGCTGGCGGCCGACAAGAACGGCAAGCTGCTGGCCCTCTGGGGCGACAACTATGTCGACCACGGCCCGTACTCCGAGTTCGGCGATCTGCTGACCATGCGTCTGAGCCAGTTCACCGGCGCCGGCTACGGCATCCCCTCCATCCGCAACAAGAGCCAGACGGTCTTCACGAACCACGCCTGGGGCTCCGCCTTCCGTGCCTACGGTTCTCCGCAGAGCTTCATGGGCTCGGATATCGCCATCGACTGCCTCGCTGCCAAGATGGGCATCGATCCGTTCGAGATGCGCGCGATGAACTGCTACAAGGAGTCCGAAGGCACCACCATTCCGACAGGCTATCCGCCTGAGGTTTACTGCGAAGAGGCCCTGTTTGACAAGGCCCGCCCGCTGTATGAAGCCGGCAAGAAGAGAGTTGCCGAGAAGAACGCCGCCTCCGACGGACGGTATAAGTACGGCATCGGTGTCTCCCTCGGCGTCTACGGCTGCGGCCTGGATGGTGTTGACACCTCCTCGGCCTATGCCGAACTGAATCCGGACGGCACGGTCACCATGTACGCCTCCTGGGAGGATCACGGACAGGGCGCCGACATGGGCGTTCTGGTCTCGGCTCATGAGACCCTGCGCCAGGCCGGCATCAAGCCCGAGCAGATCCGCCTGGTCATGAACGACACCAAGTACACCCCGAACTCCGGACCTGCCGGCGGCTCCCGCTCCCAGGTCATGTCCGGCAACGCCTGCCGCCTCGCGGCCGAGGCGCTGGTTGCCGAGATGAAGAAGGACGACGGAACCTTCCGCACCTATGACGAGATGGTCGCCGACGGCAAGAAGCTGAAGGTTGAGGGCAACTGGGTCACCACCTTCTGCGCCGATCATCCGATCGATCAGGACACCGCCCAGGGCGATCCGTTTGCCACCTACATGTACACCATCTTCCTGCCTGAAGTCTGCGTCGATACCCAGACCGGCAAGGTCAAGGTCGAGAAGTTCACCTGCGTGGCGGACGTCGGTACCATCATGAACAAGCTGCTGGTCGACGGCAACTTCTACGGCGGCCTGGCCCAGGGCATCGGCCTTGCGCTGACCGAGGACTTCGAGGACCTGTCGAAGCACACCAGCCTGCTCAAGTGCGGCATCCCGTACATCAAGGACATCCCCGATGACATCGAGCTCGTCTACAACGAGACCTATCGTCCCTCCGGCCCCTACGGTGCTGCCGGCTGCGGCGAGGCCCCGCTGGATGCGCCGCACCCGGCCATCCTGAACGCGATCTACAATGCCACCGGCGCCCGCGTCACCCGCATCCCGGCCACGCCGGACAAGGTGCTCGCCGCGCTGAAGGCACTCTGAAAAGAGCATCCTGTCTCCCGCCCCTCCGGGGCGGGAGACAGACCGGGCGCTTGAAGCGGAGTGCCCGCCGTACGGAGGGCATTCTGATACGCAGTCTTTGCAAAAATCAGCCGCGATGCTATAATAGAGAGGTCCTTCGGGACCTCTCTATTTCAAAAGAGAAAACGGAAATAAAATCGCCGGAGTTCGCCGGGACACTGGAGGGAGACCGATGTCACAGATTCAGGAGCGTGGTTCGACCCACGTATATAAAGTCAACCGGATCTCCAAAGAGGAAATGGAGAGCATGGTGGCGCGCTGCGTCTATGAAGAACCGCCGAGCTGCAGCGCGTCCTGTCCGCTGAAGCTGGATACCCGCGCGTTTCTGAAGGCGGCGGCCGGCGGGGATTTCAAGAAAGCGCTGCAGATTTATGAAAAGGCGACGCCGTTTCCGCTGATCCTGTCGATGGGCTGCGAGGCGCCCTGTGAGAAAAAGTGCCGCCTGTGTGAGCGGGGAGACGGGATTGCGGTGCGCGCGGTGGAGGCGGCTGCGGCGCGTTACGGGCAGGCCTCCAGACTCGGAAGCGTCTTCCGGACGAAGAAAAAGAAAACCGTCGCCGTGCTGGGCTCGGGGCTCTTTCCGCTGTTTCTCGCCGGAGAACTGGAAAAGAAAGCCTATCCGACCACGGTCTTCTGTGAACAGGGGGATCTGGAGGCCTTTCTGCACTGTGAGACGGAGTTTCTGGATGAAGAGGCCTTTGCCCTGGAACTCAAACGGCTGAAGGGGAAGGACATTCAGTTCGTCTTCGGCTGTGACCCGGATGAGGCCTTTTTCGCCCGGCAGCGGGAGACTTTCGATGTGCTCTGCGCCTCCGAAGCGGTGGCAAAGAAGCTCTTTCCCTCCGAAGAGGCGGATCCGGCGCTCATGATTCTGGAGACCGAAAAGCTTGTCACCGGCTGCGGCGCGGGCGTCATGGCCGCCGCGTTCGGCGCAAAGAAGGCGGCCCTCACGGTGGACCGCCTGGCCCAGAACCTGGATCCGCGCAACATGCGCGGAAGTGAAGGAGCCACGGAGAGCAGGCTCTATACGGATCTCTCGGAGGCTTCCGCGCTCCGCCGCGTCCCGCTGGAGCAGGGCGGCTACACGCCGGAACAGGCGGCAAGGGAGGCGGCAAGATGCATCCAGTGCCACTGTGAAGAGTGCATGAAGAGCTGCGCCTATCTGAAACACTATAAGAAATACCCCGGCCTCCTGTCCAAGGAAATCTACAACAACACCCAGATCATCATGGGCGACCATCAGCTCAACAAGCCCATGAACGCCTGTACCCTCTGCGGACAGTGCACGGTGGTCTGTCCCAACGGTTTCGACATGGCACACGTCTGCGCGGTGGCGCGGCGCAACATGGTCTCCACGGACAAAATGCCCCTGGCGCCCCATGAGTTTGCGCTGATGGACATGCTGTTTTCAAATGGAGACGCCTTCCTCAGCCGGCCGCAGCCGGGCTTTGAAACCTGCCGCTATGTCTTCTTCCCCGGATGTCAGGCCTCGGCGATCGCGCCGGAGACGGTGAAGGCCGCCTATCTTGACCTCTGCAGCCGCCTTGACGGAGGCGTGGCGCTGATGCTGGGCTGCTGCGGGGCGATCTGTGACTGGGCCGGACGCTACGAGATGCAGGAGAGCACGCGGGAGTTTCTTCTGACAGAGCTCTCCAAGCTGGGGGATCCGGTGATCATCGCAGGCTGCCCCAGCTGCCGGAAGGAGCTGGCCGAATCCGTCGGCGGAGAGGTCGTCGGGATCTGGGACATTCTGGAGCGGATCGGTCTGCCGGAGGGCGCAAAGGGGATGGACCGCCCCGCCGCGCTGCATGATTCCTGCGGAGCCCGCGGCGATGCCCATACCCAGCAGGCGATCCGGAATCTGGCGTCACGCCTTGGCGTCCGGCTGGTGGAGACGGAATACTCCGGAGACCGCTCTCCCTGCTGCGGCTACGGCGGACTCACGGCCTATGCCAATCCGGAAGTCGCCGGGGAAATCACCCGGAAGGCGCTGGAGCGCACGGACGCACCGTATATCAGCTACTGCATGGCCTGCAGGGACCGCTTTGCCCGGGAGGGGAGAGAGTCCAGGCATATTCTGGAACTGATCTACGGAACGGACGCCGGAGCGCCTCCGGATATCAGCGAGAAGCGCTACAACCGTCTGAATCTGAAGAGGGAGCTCCTCCGGGAGCTCTGGCAGGAGGAAACCGCGGAGATGAAACTGGATTATGAACTGACGTTTACGGAGGAAGCCCGCCGCCTGATGGACAGCCGGATGATCCTGACGGACGATGTGATCGCGGTGCTGAACGATTACCGGGAGCACGGCGAGGCCGTTCTGGACTCCGAGACGGGCATGCTGATTGCCCGCAGGCGCCTCGGAAACGCCACCTTCTGGGTCAAGTTTACCGAGAATAAGGGGCAGGGCTATACCGTGCACGGGGCGTACAGCCACCGGATGAACGTGGTCAGGAGGGAAGGCTGATGGCCATTGAGAGAAACTATTATACCATCGACCCGGAGGGAAAGATTCAGTGCATGAAGTGCCGCGTCCCTCTGATCAAGGGCAAGGCAAAGTTCATGTATCTGGACAACGGCTTTCCCGTGGAGTTGCCGGTCTGTCCGGTCTGCGGCTTTGTGTATGTGCCGGAGGAGCTGGCACTGGGGAAGGTCGCTTCCGTGGAACGGGCGCTGGAGGACAAATGAACGGGCACCCCGGCGGAGCGGAACATACCCGGCATATGCTGGAGCTGGCCGGACTCCCGGCGGGGGCCAGGGTTCTGGACATGGGCGCCGGCGCGGGAGACGCGGTGGCGCTGCTGAACAGCCTCGGCTACCGCGCGGAAGGGATCGACCTCAGACCGCGGGCGGACCGGGTCCGGGAAGGTGATTTTCTGTCCGCGCCCTATCCGGATGAGAGCTTCGACGCGGTGCTGAGCCAGTGCGCGTTTTTCGTCTCGGGAGATACGGACGGCGCCCTGGGAGAAGCCCGGAGGCTCCTGAAACCGGGCGGAAAGCTGCTGCTCTCGGATGTGGAGTTTGCTCCGCTGCGGCCTGCAGCGGAGCGGGCCGGATTCCGGATCCTTTTGGACGAGGATCTGAGCGCGGCCTGGAAGGAGTACTACATCGAAGCGCTCTGGCGCGGAGAGACCTGTGACTGTGAGCTGCCGCGGGGGAAATGCGGATATCGCCTGCTGATCGCGGAGAAGGAGAAGTGAACATGGACCTGTTTGACCAAATCATCGAACTCGGCCGGTACGGGTATTCCTGCGGCCAGATTCTGGCCCTGCTGATGGAAAAGGTGACCGGAGAGGAGAATCCCGCCCTGGTCAAGGCCCTGGGCGGCCTGGACGGGGGCGTGGGCTATTCGAAAGGCTGCTGCGGCTGTATGACGGGCGGCGCCTGCCTGATCTCTTCCTTTACGGGAAAGGGCGGCGATTTCGAGTATGAGCACCCGGAACACAAGTCGGCACTGGGTGAATTCACCCGCTGGTTTCAGGATGAGATCACCGCGGATTACGGCGGCATCAACTGCGAGGACATCATCGGCACGGATCCCGCCAAGCGGGTGGAATACTGCCCGCAGATCATGGCGGCGAGTTTTGAAAAGTGCATGGAAATTCTGGAAGAGAAAGGGCTGCTCTGATTTTGGGCGGACACTTGACATGAGACGGAGCCGGATCGACAGCTTTATCATGGAGCAGGAGGGCCTGCGGACCCTGAACAGAACAGACATCGAGGCGGTTCAGCTGGAGAAGCTGAACCGCGTTCTGGCGATGGAGAAAAAACGGGACGGCTATTACCGGAATCTGCCGGAGCGGCTCTGCGGCCTTTCGGAACTGAAGGCTCTTCCCTTTACAACCGAGGAGGACCTGGCGCAGCAGGCGCCCGGCCTGCTGCTCCGCTCTCAGGCAGAGATCCGGCGGGTGCTCTCCGACGCCACCTCGGGCACCACCGGTACCGCGAAGCGGGTTTTTTATACCGAAGGGGACTGCCGGAATACCGTCCGGCTTTTCATGGCGGGCCTCGGGGAGCTGATCGGGCCGGGGAGCGTGACGATGATCTGTTTCCCCTTTTCCGGACCGCACGGGCTGGGGGAGCTGATCAGCGAAGCCATCGAGGGCCTCGGCGCAAAGCCCCTGAAGCTGGGGGCCGGACTGAGCTACGGGGAATACCGCAGGGTGATGGCGGAGGAACAGCCGGATACCTTTGTCGGCATGCCGGTGCAGCTGCTGTCGATTCTGCGCGTCTGCGGAAAGGGAAGCCTGGAGCGGGCGCTGGTCAGCGGGGACGCGTGCCCGCGGGCGGTGACAGGCGCCTGCGAAGGAATCCTCGGCACGGCGCTGTTCCCGCACTACGGCTCCCGGGAGATGGCCCTGGGCGGCGCGATCTGCTGCCCGGCCCATGAGGGGATGCACCTGCGGGAAAACCATGTCATCGCGGAAATCATTGACCCGGCAGGAAACCCGCTGCCGCCGGGGGAGACCGGGGAACTGGTGATCACCACCATCGGGATGGAAGCTATGCCCCTGATCCGCTACCGGACCGGGGACTATACCCGGATTCTGCCGACGCCCTGTCCCTGCGGGAGCGAAGTGCTGCGCCTCGACAGGGTCAGACGAAAAGGAGAAGCCGCGGAGATTTCCGACCTGGACGAGAGGCTCTTTGCCCTGCCCTGGGTGGCGGATTACCGGGTCGGGAGACGGGAGGGACGGCTCTTTCTGGAGGTCCTGACCTGCGGAGAAGGACCCCTCCCGTCGATGAATGCGGAGTGGACCCTGCGCCCGGTGACGGAGGGGGACCGCAGCCTGTACCGGAGCAAGAGAAGAATCGAAAAGATCCGATGAAGAGAAGCGGCGTCCCTGACAGGAGGAGAGCAAGATGGGGGAGAGAATACGGGAGACACGCTCGGTGTGTCCGGTCTGCCGGAGAAATCTGCCGGCCAGGCTGACGCGGGAGACGGACGGGACGATCCGGATGGAAAAGCAGTGCCCGGAGCACGGAAGCTTCTCGGTACCGGTCTGGCGGGGAAAGCTGGACTTCGACCGCTGGCTTCTGGGGACGGAGCCGCTGGCGGAAGGCGCCGGCCTGCACTGCCCGGAGGCCTGCGGAATCTGCCCGGAGCACGAGATCGGGACCTGCTGTGCGCTGCTGGAAGTGACGCGGCGCTGCAATCTGCGCTGCCGCTTCTGTTTTGCCGACGGAGGAGCCGACACACCGGACCCGCCTCTCGAAGAGATGAAGGCGGCCATCCGCGAGATTACGCTGCAGTGCGGCCGCCCGCTGCTGCAGTTTTCGGGCGGGGAACCGACCCTGCGGGATGATCTTCCGGAACTGGTCCGCTATGCGAAGGAGGCCGGCTGCAGCTATACCCAGGTCAATACCAACGGAATCCGCCTTGCCGAAGACCCGGCCTATGCCGAGCGGCTCCAGGAGGCGGGGCTGGACATCGTGTTTCTGCAGTTTGACGGGACCCGGGAGGACATCTATGAGACGCTGCGGGGCGCTCCGCTGCTGGAGACCAAGCGGAATGCCATCGAAGTGTGCTCGCGGCTCCGAATCGGCGTGACACTGGTCCCCACGGTGGTGAAGGGCGTCAACGACGACAACCTGGGGGAACTGGTACGGCTTGCGGTGTCGCTTGCCCCGGGGGTCCGGGGAATCCACTTCCAGCCGGTGTCGTATTTCGGCCGCTATCCGGGCGCGCCGCAGGCGGAGGACCGCTACACGCTGGATCAGCTGATGGCGGACATCAGCGAACAGGCCGGGATCCCCATCGAGAGCTTCATGCCCTCCCGTTGTGACCACCCGCTCTGCGGCTTTCACGCAAACTATCTGATTGCACCGGGCGGGAGACTCAAGGCCCTCAGCTCCATCACTCATTCCTCGCACACCAGAGGCTGCGCGAAGGATAACCGGGAATACGTGGCCAGGCACTGGCGGAGGCCTCCGGAGGAAGCGGCTTCCGAAGCGGACTTCGCGGAGGAGATGGACTTCGACACCTTCCTCTACCGGCTGCGCCACGGCAGTCTGACCCTGTCGGCGATGGCGTTTCAGGACGCCATGAACCTGAACATTGAGCGCCTGCACCGCTGCAGCCTGCATGTGTATGACCGGGGGAAAATCAAGCCCTTCTGCGCAAAATATCTCACGACGACAGAATAAGCTGTACGCTCCGGACGAAAAGGCCGGAGCGTGTTTCTGCTGCCGCGTCTGCAGGCACGGCCGATTTTCTTTTGAAGCCGGATTGTTGCTGGATTTTATATCAAAAACAGGATATAATTTCAGATTACAGCAACGGAAGAAACCGGAAACCCTGTGCCGGCGGAAAGATAAGCGGAAAGGGCGCAGAGCGGGACGGAGGAGCGCAATGAAGAGAAAAGAACAGTGGACGAATTTCATATTCGCAGCCGCGGTGCTGGTCAGCATGATGGTGTTTTTCGTCCTGATTCATCCGATTCCGATCATGGACGAGGACGACGTGATCTATTCCGTGCTGATCCGAAAGGCAATCCCGATCCCGGGGAGTTGGAATCCGTCGCGTCTGATGCCCGAGGTGCTGGCTTCCTTCTGCGGCAATGCGGCGGCGATTCTGACCCGGTTCGGCTTCGGGCACTTTATTCATTGCCAGGTCGCCGTGGCCGGTACCCTGCTGAGCCTGTTCATCACGGCCTATGTCTGCGCGTTCCGAAGACTCCTGTGCAGAAAGCTCGGTCTGGGCCGGTTCCAGTCATGCTGCCTCGCCGTGCTTTTTCTGGAACTGCATTTTCTGGTATACGTGGTCGCGCCGGAAGGCAACAAGCACATGTTCCACAGCTATAACGAATGCTGCATGTTCTTCTACACCATCCCGGCGTTGTTCTGCGGGGCTCTGATGATGGTGCTCATGTCGGAGGAGACAGAAAACCCGCTCGCCGGAAAAAGCCTGTTTCGCCGGAGCCTCTGGGTAACGGCGGTCTACTTTGCCGTGTTCTCCGACCTATATGGGAGCATTCTGCTTTCGGCCTGTGCAGGGCTGAGGCTGCTGGAGAACTTTGTGAAAACCAGAAAACAGCTGGGCAGAAAGCGGTTCTGGAAGCAGAATGCGTTCTGGGCGGCGGTTCTGGTACTGTGGCTTCTGGCACTGCTTCTGGAAGGAACCGGCGGAAGGGCTGCCAATGTAAACAGCATGAGCAATCGCAAAGGGCCCCTGCTCATGCTGCTCGGAGATTCTGCGGGCCTGTTCTTCCGGACAGTCTGGAACACCAACCTGCTCTTCCGTCTGATTGCCCTGGCCGCGGTACTCCTGTTTTTCTTTCTGCTGCTTCACGGCAGACGTTCGGAAACCGGCGCGTCGGCCATCCGTCTGATCCTGAACACAGCCTGTGTGGGGGTGCTCTGCACGGTGTTCATCATTCTTCTGAGCGCGGTCGTGAGCCCGGACTACACGGGACGGCCGGAAGCGATCTTTGCCTCGGTGGCGGTGCTGATCCTGCTGATGGTGCTCTGCATCGCGGCCTTTCTTCAGCAGCTGCCCCGGTTTGCGGTGCTGCTCCCGATTGCGCTGCTGTTTGTGTTCTCCATGACCTGTACGCGGTATCGGACCTTTGCCGATATCAATTCCGTCAACATCCACGGACAGGCGGCGGTTGCGCTGGAAGATGAGATCTACCAGAGCATCATCACCGCGGCGGAGGATGGAAAATGGGATGTCGGCGTGCGGGTTCCGAAATACAATGAGGTCAGCAACTGGCCGCATGACGGGAACATCGGTGCCCCGATTGCTGAGCTCTTTCTGAAATACGGGATCATCGACCATGAGATCTACGTCTGGACGGATCCCACCGAGGAACTCAACCTGAAATACGGCATCACGCCGTGAGCAGAGGGGCCGGATGGTACTTCATACAGTTTTGAGGCAGAAGGCGGATACTCGACATGCTGTTTAATTCTCTGAAGTTTTTAATCTTTTTCCCCATTGTTGTGCTGGGCTACTTTCTGATCCCCGACAGGTGGAAACACTACTGGCTGCTGCTGGCGAGCTATTATTTTTATATGAGCTGGAACGCCGGCTACGCGCTGCTGATCCTGTTCTCCACGGGGGTTACGTATATCTGCGCGCGTCTGCTGGAAAAGGAAAAGACCCGGGAGGCAGGCGGAAAAAGGACAAAACGGATCGTCCTGGCAAGTCTTGTTCTGAATCTTGGTCTTCTTGTCCATTTCAAGTATTTTAATTTTTTGCTGACGTCGGTCGAAAGCGTTTTCGCGCTGTTTCATATCCGGCTGCAGATTCCCCGGTTTGACATTCTCCTGCCGGTGGGCATCTCTTTCTTCATCTTTCAGGCGCTCGGATACACCATTGACGTCTATCGGGGTGATATTCCGGCGGAGCATGATTTTTTCCGATATGCGCTGTTTGTCTCCTTCTTCCCGCAACTGGTCGCGGGACCGATCGAGCGCTCCGGAAATCTCCTGAAACAGCTGGCCGTACCCCACCGGTTCAGCTATGAGCGGACCAAGGAAGGTCTGCTTCTGATGCTGTGGGGATACTTTCTGAAGGTCGTTCTGGCGGACCGCATCGCGATCTTTGTAGACATGGTCTACGGCAATATTTCGGCGTTTAACGGCTGGTACTGCATGTTGGCGACTGTCCTTTTTGCCGTGCAGATCTACTGCGACTTCTCCGGATATTCCGTGATCGCCGTGGGTGCCGCCAAAATCCTGGGGATCCAGCTGATGGAGAACTTCGACGCACCGCATCTTTCCACTTCCGTCGCGGAATTCTGGCGCCGGTGGCACATCTCCCTGACCTCCTGGTTCCGGGACTATCTCTATATCCCACTGGGCGGAAGCCGAAAGGGAAAGGCCAGAAAGTATCTCAACGTGCTGATTGTCTTCCTCGTCAGCGGCCTCTGGCACGGCGCCTCCTTCAACTATGTGATCTGGGGGGCAATCAACGGGCTGTTCCAGATCATCGGTGAAATCCTGATGCCGCTGCGCCGGAAAGCTGCAGCTCTGCTGCACCTGCACCGGGAGAGCTTTGTCCACCGGGTCATCAGCGGGATCATTACTTTTGTCCTGGTAGATTTCTGCTATATTTTCTTCCGGACGACGACCATTCGGGAGGCAATCGCGGTCATTCGCCGGATTCTCTCTCCCGGAAATCCCGCCGAACTGATCACCGGCCTTCTTGCCGCACAGAATCCGCGGGCCACTGCGACGGAATGCCTTTTTGTGTTCTTCTGCCTGCTGATTCTTCTTTTCGCGGATGCCATGAAGTGCCGGGGAATCGCCGTTCGAACAAAAATCCTGGCGCAGGACAGCTGGTTCCAGAGTCTCTTTTTTGTCGCGGCCGTCTGCGGAATTCTGCTCTTCGGCGTCTGGGGACCGGGCTACCGGGAAGCCAGCTTCATCTATTTTCAGTTTTAGGGGGTGGCGAAAGGACCATGACCGGAAACAGCACACTCTCCCGTGTTATCGCCGTGATTCTGACCTTCGCGCTGCTGCTCGCCGCGCTGTTTGGCCTGTCAGAGCTTGTAAAGAGAAAGGCCAGCTATATCCAGTACGCGGACTTCTTTGACGAAAAACAGAATTTTGACGTGCTTTTCTTCGGAACCAGCCATGTCCTGGACGCGGTTCAGCCCATGAAACTCTGGAAGGACCACGGCTTCCTCTCCTACAACTTCGGCGGACATGCCAATGCCATTGCCACTACCTACTGGGCGGCACAGCTGGCACTGGAATATACCACGCCGTCCGTCCTCGTCATGGACTGTTTTGACATCACCGAAGAGGCAAAAACCTCCCGCAACAGTTTTTCCTACGTGCATCTCTCCCTGGACGCGTTTCCCATCAGCCGGACGAAGATCCGGGCGGTGAAAGATCTGCTGCAGGATGAGGAGATCGACCGGCTCATCGCGGAAGAAAAACTGATCAACGAAGAGAATGTCGCGGTGATCGGTCAGGAGGAGGAGAGAGACCCCATCACCCTGCTCTGGCCGTTTTCCGTATATCATAACCGCTGGAGCGCTCTGGGCCGGAGCGATTTCCGCCCGGTGCGCAATGTCCAGAAGGGAGCGGAGACCACGGTCGGCGTCTATAAGCCATTCGACAGAAGACAGGTTCCGCCGGATGAAAAACTGGAGAAGGACACGGTCAGCATCGCCTACCTTGAGAAACTGATCACCGACTGCCAGGCGAGAGGAATTGAGGTGCTTCTGACCTATCTTCCGTTCACCGCCACCGAAGCCGAGCAGCGGGAAGCCCATCGGCTGTATGACATTGCGGAGGAGTATGGCGTGAAGTATCTCAACTTCCTGGATCTCGGGGTCGTGGATTATGAGACGGACTGCTACGACGACACGCATCTGAACCGGTCCGGAGCGGAGAAGGTGACCGCATATCTCGGCGACTATCTTGCGGCGAATTACACGCTCCCCGACCATCGGAATGACCCCGCGTATGCTTCCTGGCACGGGGACTATGAAACGTGGCGGACGTATCAGCACGCACTGCTTCGGGAAGAAGACCAGCTTCTCCGGTATCTGATGCTGCTGGCGAACGAAAACTATTCCTTCGAACTGTCCCTTGGTGACAGCCGGCTCTTTGCGGCGGAACCTTACGGGAAGCTGCTGCGAAACATCGGAATTGACGAAGAATATCCGACGGTGCCGCTTCCCGGCGCAGATCTGGAAATCCGGGTCCGGGACCTGAAAACGGGTGAGGAGTTCGACGTTGTTCAGGGGACCTTTGAACTGAACACGGCCGGAGAACTGATCGACGTGAAGCTGCGCCACGTATAACGGCAGAGACCGCGGGTCAAAACAAAGAAAACGGAAAAACGAACCTCCCTCGACCGCGTTGACGGAAAAGGGAGGTTCGTTTTTGCAGAATCATTCCGGTGCTTTTTTTCCCGGAATGCCGGTCAGGAGGAGAAAAATCCGAAGCGGCTGCGGGGGAGCTTACACCACTTCCGTGGCCAGACGCTCCAGCGGCAGGGCCTTCCGGTACTGCGCAAGGAAGGCGTTGAAGCCGTCGATGTCCTCCTGCGTGGCGCTGACGGTGCTGCTCTGGGCATCGGCAAAGACCTTGTTGTCCAGATAGTCCGGCAGGCTCTCGCCCTCGTCATGCCAGAGCATGTAAGCGCCCAGCAGGGCCATGCCGTAGGGGCCGCCTTCGCCGGCCGTCTTCATGACGGAGACCGGAACCCCGACAGCGGCGGACAGCATGCGCTGGCCGACCTCGGGGGTCTTGAAGAAGCCTCCGTGACCGTAGAGCCTGTCAATGGGAACCTGTTCGGTTTCGGTCAGAATGTCCATGCCGATCTTCAGCGTCGCCAGAGCCGAGAGCAGGTGCGTGCGCATGAAGTTGGAAAGCGTAAATCTCGCGGACGGTGACCGGACAAAGACCGGGCGGCCCTCGTCGAGATCCGTGACGCCCTCGCCGGAGAAATAGTTATAGGACAGGAGCCCGCCGCAGTCCGGCTCGCCGGACAGGGCTTTCTGAAAGAGCTTCGTGAAGAGCTCGCCCCGGTTCACGTCAAGACCCATGAGACGGGCAAATTCGCTGAAGAGATTGACCCAGGCGTTGATGTCGGAGGTGCAGTTGTTGCAGTGGACCATCGCGACCGGCAGTCCGTCCGGCGTGGTCACCATGTCAATCTCGCGGTGAACCCCCAGGGGATGATCCGCAACGATCATGGCGAAGTCCGAGGTTCCGGCGGAGACGTTGCCCGTCCGGACACGGACGGAATTGGTGGCGGTCATGCCGGTGCCTGCGTCGCCTTCACAGGGGGCGACGGGGATCCCGGACTGCAGCGTCCCGTCCGGATCCAGGAAGCGCGCGCCGGCCTCGGTGAGCCTGCCGCCGCAGGCGCCGGCAGGCAGAACCTTCGGAAGAACGGTGCGCAGACG
>Ga0256404_1004417_pt1 | contig 26700 bp, 21 predicted proteins | sample RumenRJG_01DNA_FD_185990 | JGI IMG/M metagenome (GOLD analysis project Ga0256404, IMG submission 185990) | Bovine rumen microbial communities from Lethbridge, Alberta, Canada - RJG_01 | ecosystem: Host-associated > Mammals > Digestive system > Stomach > Rumen | place: Canada: Alberta | collected...
ATTGATATTTTCTCCGGGGGGAAATTTTGGAAAACGTTTTGGGAAGGCACGAGTATTGTACGGGTTTGTGGTGATCCCGCTAGCTTCATGGTCCTCCTTTCAGCAGAGATGGCTCTCTGACTTTTTTCGATCAGTATTTACAGTATTCGTGTCTTGCCAAAGCTGTTTCCAAAGGAGAGAAAGGAGCAAAAAGTGGCACAAAACCGTACTAAAACAGACAAAAAGGCGAATATACGTCCGACATTCACCACAGAAGAACGTCAAAATCGCCTGACAGCAATGGCTATGGACCTAGCAGAGCAGCGTCTACTAGATGGCACAGCGTCTAATCAGATGATTTGTCATTTCCTTAAGCTGGGATCTGAGAAAGAAAGACTTGATAAGGTAAATTTACAGGAAGAGATAAACCTAAAGATAGCAAAACGTGAAGCTCTTGAGGGTGCTAAGCATATCGAGGAGCTTTACACTAATGCTCTTAAGGCGATGCAGTCTTATTCCGGTCAGGTTTCTGATGAAGAGGACGTATACTGAGGCAATGCAGTATAAGACATATGAAGATAGATTCGCATATCTCTTATGTCGCGGAAAACCTTACAATCAAACGTTTGGAAAAGAAAGATACCTAAATCAAGTCTTATACACTTCACCTGAATGGCGCCGTTTCCGACATGAAATAATCATACGAGATAACGGTTGCGATTTGGCAGATCCAGATCGACCAATCAAAGGTCCCAAAATACTTATCCATCATATTAATCCCCTTACGATAGAACAAGTTACAAATCGAGACCCTGTAATCTTTGACCCAGAAAATGTAATATGTATTTCTTTCGACACTCATCAGGCGATCCACTACGGTGATGAGAGATATCTAAACAGAACCAGAATAGTGGAAAGAAAACCGAACGACACATGTCCATGGAGGTGACACGATGAGTGAGACGAGCACGGTAAATAGCAGCATTCTTCTTTCAGTTAAGAAGATGCTTGGTCCATCTGCTGACTATGACGTATTCGATCCAGAGTTGATTATTTATATCAATTCTGTTTTCGGTACACTTCATCAGTTAGGAGTTGGGCCCGAGGAGAAATTTGTTATTACAGGAGACAGTGAGCTATGGAGTGACTTCACAACAGAAGGCGAAGAAATCGAAGAAGTTAAGTCCTACATGTACTTACGGGTAAGACTTCTCTTCGATCCTCCGTCTTCTAGTTTTGTTCTTTCTTCATTTAAGGAACAGATAAAGGAACTGGAATGGAGACTCCAGTGTAAAGCAGAAGAGATTATCGACCCATTAGGGGAATAATTCTTCTAAGTCGGTACAGATTACAGTTACCTTTTTGTTACAGTGTTCACATCGAAGGTCGATTTCGAAGTTCTGGTCCATCGACTTGATATGACGTGATGTAGACCATGTGAAATTAGGGAGTTCACAGTATGGGCAATCCCAGCTGATATCCATAAGAGCTGTAGTGTCATCGATATTTACTTTTGTTCTGACAGCAAATGTAGATTTCATAATCTCACCTCCAGTTCTTATGTTACTAGTTAACAATTATTTTTTCAATAGGAATGAACGATGAGCAGAAGTGAGATAATGGTGACAATTATTTGTGCTATCTTCTCTTCAGTAGGGTTCTGGACATTTGTTAATAACGTGTACCAGAACTGGAGAGATAAGAAGAGCGCAGAACGAAAAGCTCTCTTAGGATTGCTTCATGAGAAGCTTTCTGAGAGAGCCGGTTTCTTTATTAGTCGTGGTGCAATCACGAGAGCAGAGTATGAAGACTTCATCAAGTATGTTTACGAGCCATACGTAGGACTTGGCGGTAATGGAACTGGTGAAAAGTTAAAGAAAGAAGTAGATGAACTGAGGATGGTTAGTTGATGGAAGATAAAGTATATTGCGGTCGTTTGGTTAGCGATGACAAACTTGAGCATTCCTCCGGTCCCTGGAAGAAACACGCATATGTAAAGAAGACTCAGGAAGATGGATATGTGAGATACTGGTATGACGTTAATAATGGAAAAGATCCATATAATCGTACACCAGAGCAGAGAGCAAAAGATAAAGAGGCAGCGGATAAATTAAGAGAAGCTAGTTATGTAGACGAGTCTTATTGGCAGCCTGATGGACCTGACGGTAAAGAGAAAGGCTATATGCAGAATGGCGCTACGGATAAGGAAATAGAAGCTGCAGAAAATGAGTATAAAGCAGCTGAAGCAGCATATAGAAAAAATCCCAGTCCAAATAATCGCACACGTCTTAACAAAGCGGAAGAGGAAGTTTCTCGCGCAAGAGCAATCAAGAGGCGCGACGGTAAATACGAAGAAAAGAGCACTAAAGAAGAGCTTAAGAAAGAGGCTATCAGAAAGGGTAAAGAGCTGTTTAGTAGATCGAAAGAATCTTATAGAACTGTTGAAACTAGATCTATGCCTAACAGTTCCGATGCTGACGATAAAAAGAAGAAGCGGAAATCTCTCAGTCTCTTTAATCATGGTGTAAGACATACCGGTTCTAAGAAGAAAGAGTCAAAGAGCGATGAGGTTCTGAAACTCGAGCCTACTGGTAAAGTTACTAACGGCACACCCACCAGGCAGAATCGTACAAGTGAACAGAACCAGTACTACAATGGAGCGTTCTTATCCACCGGTGCAAATCGTGAGAGTTATACATCGATTGGAAATAAGAAACCGATCTCTAGACCGAAGAATATTATCGGAAGACGCGCTTCCAAAGATGCTATGGACGATTTCTTGCAGGATCATCCGAACGTGCATAAAAATACGGATGAAAAAGATAAACGTGATGCTAGACTTTCTACGTCTATTGATGCTAGCCCCGTGAAAGATAAGAAACTTCGCAAGCAGAAAGTCGGCAGAAGATAACTATAGGAGGGTCCCATAATGCAGAATTATTTAGCCCATCATGGGATCGTTGGTCAGAGAAAAGGGATACGAAGATTTCAAAATGAGGACGGCTCTTTAACCCCAGCAGGAAAAGAACGTTATGGTGAGTGGCATCCTGGTAAGAGAAAGAAAACCGTACTCAAAGAAATTCGGAATAAGAACGGTAGCTATCGTTACAACATAGAATCAGAAGATGGAAGCAAAGTTGGTAATATCTCAACCTATCATCAGTCGGACGATTCTTTGAGGGTTTCCTGGATCTCGGTTGATAAGAACCATAAGAGAGAAGGTTATGCTTCTGGAGCTATGGACACGCTTTTCAATCAGGCAAAAGAGAAAGGTTACAAGAAAGTCACAGTTGTTATTCCGAAAGATGATGCAAACGTTCAACACATCTATGAGCGTTTAGGTTTCAAACCATCAAACGATGGATTAACAAATGATGAGGTTGAAGACTCCATAACCTCATTAGGAGAGGTGGTTAAAATGGAATACGAACTTGAGCATTCCGACACGCTCGATGATGTACTGGATGAGTTCCTCTCGCATTCAGCCAAAGGAACAGTTTGGAAAGATCACAAGTATATCAAAAAGGAAAATGGAAGATACTATTACGCCGATGATAAAAAGGTTTCCAAAACGTCCAGCGATGAGCTGATGGATGAGGTTGATGCAATCCAGCAGCAGATGGCATTCTGTGATCAGAAAGCTAAGGAATACGACGAACTGGCAAAGTCCAATCCCGACGAGGCAGAGGAATACAAAGCTCAGGCTAAGAAGTACCGTGATGAGATTGAAAGACTTAACGGCGAACGTGAGCAGATTGCCAAAGGTCTCGAAAAGAAAGATAAGCATGACGAAATTGTTAACGATTTCAGAAACGAGCCGATTCTCGATACTTTAAACAAGTATAAGAAGAACATCTATCTCGGTAATCCTAAGTTTAAGATGAGGCATTCCGATACACTCGATGATGTAGTGGGCGATTATCTTATGCATTACGGTGTGAGTGTCGACGATGGAGCTCCTGGTCCTGGTTCTGGACGATATCCCAAGGGCAGCGGCGAACGCCCCTTCCAGCGCGATCCTGAAATGCTGGCGAAGAAGAAAAAAGGTCTCTTTTCTGGAATTAAGACTGCTTTAGCTAAGAGGAAAGCTAATACCGATGCAAAAACCCTCGTTGAACAGTCTGAAAAAGAACTTCTTAGTAAATATAAGACGTGGCATAAAGCCGCTTTAAAATCTGGTTCGGAAGATAGTCCTGAAGCTCAGAAAGCTCGTAAAGACTACGAAGATGCAGTCACAAATGCAGTAAAAAGACTTAAGCCTAACGCCGAAGATTACGAAATCCATGACGTCTCGGCTGCAATGAAGAAGCTTGTTGCAGACTCTTTTGAAAAGAATCGTCTCGAAGAGCATAATCGTCGAATAGAAAATCTCAACAAAGCACGCGAAACCAAAGCTGCTAATAAAGCTAAGGCCGAAGAAGAGAAGAAATCCAAAGAAGAGCGTGAAGCCGAGAAAGCTAAGGCTATAGCTTCTGGTGATCCTGAGCAGATTTCAAAATGGCTGTCTGAAATGTCCAATCAGGAACAGTTCGATGCGCTTAATCGCATTAGACAGACTAAAGATATTAAGAGTCAGGCGGCTGCTCAGGTGAAAGCTCGTGAAGATGCAGCTAAGGCCGAGGAAGCACGTAGAAAAGCTGAAGAAGAAGCCAAACGTCCGAAGACAAAGAAAGAACTTCGAGATGAGAAACTGAAAGAAAGTTTCGAAACAGCCAAAGACATCATGAATACGGTTGATGATGTCAGACAAATGGCAGAAAAAGGTATTAAGTTCTGGAATGTAATTGCCGCCGTTAATAACGCATCTAATCCGGATTTCAAACTTCCTAAAGTTGATCTGAATCCTGGCGAAAAGAAGAAAGACAAAGATAAGGAAGAAAACAAAGAGAAGGATAAAAACAAGAACCAGCAGAATAATTCCGGTAGCACTACCAATAGTAATAATACGACTTATAACACTACGAACAATTACTATAATGGTGAAAAGAAAGAAGAAACTAAGTCTGAGTCAGAGGCTGAAGCTGAGACTTGGAGACCTTCTGGAATGGAAGATTGGTATGAAGCACCGTATAAGTATGAAGAAGCTGGAAAGTTACTTCTTGAAGATTTCATGAAAAGGAAGAAGTAATGCTCGACAATAAAGCAGTACCTTATTATTACGGACTGTTCAGAGAATCAGTAATCAGAGGTGAAATCCCGGTATGTAGAGAGATCTCAATGGAGATGAATAGGATTGACAAGCTTATTCAGGACCCTGGAGTATTCTATGACAGAGATCCCGTAGAAGGTTTTATTAGATACTGCGAAAACGAGTTGACACTTACCGACGGATCAGATCTTCATCTCTTAGATACCTTTAAGCTCTGGTCTGAACAGATCTTTGGTTGGTATTATTTCATTGAGCGCTCAATTTTTGAACCGAATGAAGACGGTCATGGTGGTCATTATGTAAGGAAGCTTATCAAAAAGCGACTTATTAACTACCAATACCTAATCATTGGTCGAGGCGCTTCAAAATCTATGTATGCTTCATGCATACATTCTTATTTCTTAAATGTCGACACATCGACTACCCGTCAGTGTGCTACAGCTCCCACCATGAGCCAGGCGGATGAGACTCTCTACCCAATAAAGACGTCTATCATCAGAGCTCGTGGTCCTCTCTTTAAGTTCCTCACCGAGGGATCGCTTCAAAACACCACCGGCAGTAAAGCAAACAGAATGAAACTTGCTTCCACTAAGAAGGGTATCGAGAACTTCCTGACAGGTTCGCTTCTTGAGGTGAGACCCATGTCAATCGATAAACTTCAAGGAAGACGTGATAAGGTTGCTACTGTTGATGAGTGGCTTTCTGGAACAATTAGAGAGAACCCAATCAACGCTTTGGCTCAGGGTGCCGCTAAGAATGATGACTGGCTTATAGTCGCGACATCCTCTGAAGGAACCGTCAGACATGGTATTGGAGACGATATCAAAATGGAGCTGATGGAAATCCTGAAAGGCGAATACGAGAATCCTCATGTTTCTATCTGGTATTACAAACTGGACGACATTGAGGAAGTCGGTGTTCCTGAGATGTGGAGAAAAGCGAATCCTAATCTCGGGAAGACAGTAACGTACGAAACATATCAGTTAGAAGTAGAGAAAGCCGAACGTGTGCCTTCTGCAAGGAACGAAATCTTAGCAAAGAGATTCGATATTCCTATGGAGGGTTACACGTTCTTCTTTACTTACGAAGAAACCCTGCCACATAGACCTCGCAGCTTTAAGCAGCTACCATGCGCTCTTGGAGCTGACTTATCGCGAGGAGACGACTTCTGTGCGTTTACGTTTCTGTTTCCGCTTTCGAACGGCTGCTTTGGAATAAAGTCAAGAAGCTATATTACCAGCTATACACTCGATAATCTTCCAAGAGCTATGCGAGAGAAGTACGAAGAATTCATCAGTGAAGGATCTTTAATCATCATGGAGGGTACGGTTCTCTCTATGATGGATGTTTACGATGACTTGGACGACCATATTCAGAAGATGGAATACGACGTTCGTACTTTTGGATACGACCCGTATAACGCTACAGAGTTCGTAGAGCGCTGGTGCAGAGAAAATGGGGAATTCGGTGTAACGAAAGTTATTCAGGGTGCTAAGACCGAGTCCGTGCCTCTTGGAGAACTTAAGAAATACGCCGAACAGCGAATGCTCCTCTTTGACGAAGAGCTGATGACCTTCACAATGGGCAACTCAGTTGTCTTAGAGGATACGAATGGTAACAGAAAATTATTTAAGGAACGGAGAGATCAGAAGATCGATAATGTGGCAGCTATGATGGATGGCTACGTTTCCTATAAGATTAATATCGATGCTTTTGAGTGAGGTAAATCAAAATGCCAAAGTTTATGGAACGTCTCCAGAATGCCTGGAATGCTTTTCTAAGCCGAAGTCCGACGGTAAGGTACGACTACGGTTCTTATGGCGGCTGGAGACAGGATAGAGTGTTACTATCTAGAAATAACAGCAGAACAATCGTGGCGTCTATCTACAATCGTATAGCCCTTGACTGTGCAATGATAGATATTCACCATATAAAATGCGATGAAGATGGGCACTACAAAGAGATTTTCAAGAGTGGTCTTGACGACTGTATCTCATATAGCGCAAATATTGACCAGACCGGTAGAGCACTTATTCTAGATATTGTCATGTCTATGTTCGATGAGGGTAACGTAGCTGTATTTCCAACTGACTGCAGCGATAACCCAAATCTCACCTCATCTTATGAAATCTTAGCTCTTCGAACAGGTAGAATCACAGCCTGGTATCCCAAAGCTGTAAGAATTGAAGTATATAACGAAAACACAGGAAGAAGAGAGGAACTCACAGTCCCTAAAACATTAGTGGCGATTGTTGAGAATCCTCTTTATTCAATTATGAATGAGCCGAACTCTACATTGCAGCGGCTCATTAGGAAGCTTAGCTTACTGGATTACGTTGATGAACAGACTAGTTCAGGAAAGTTAGACTTAATCATTCAGCTTCCCTACATTATTAAAACGGATGCTAGAAGGCAGCAAGCAGAGATTCGTCGTAAAGACATCGAGCGGCAGCTTTCTGGTTCTAAATATGGAATTGCCTATACTGATGGCACTGAGAAGATTACTCAGCTTAACCGTGGAGTAGAGAACAACATCTGGACAGAAGTAAAAGACCTAACGGCTATGCTTTACAACCAGTTGGGACTCACTGAGTCTGTTTTCAATGGCACGGCTAAAGAAGAGGAAATGATTAACTACTACAACCGTACAGTTGATCCGATTCTCTCTGCTATTTCAGAGGAGTTTGAACGTAAGTTTATCTCCAAGACTGCAAGGTCTCAGGGGCAGGCGATTCGGTACTTTAGGAATCCGTTTAGGCTTATTCCGGTTAGCTCGCTTGCTGAGATTGCGGATAAGATGACTCGTAATGAGATTCTCAGCTCTAACGAGATCAGAACACAGATTGGTTATAGACCGTCTGATGATCCTGCAGCTGATGAACTTCGTAACAGTAACCTGAACCGCTCAGACAACGAGAGACCGGCAGAAGCACCAAAACCTATCAAGGAGAAAAATCAAAATGGCAGCAAAGTATGATTTCGCAGGATGGGTGACTAAGAATGACCTGCTCTGCTCAGACGGCAGGACGATCAGACGCGACGCCTTTAAAGACTGCGATGGTGCTGAAGTGCCTCTGGTTTATCATCATGACCATTCAGATCCGACCAACATCCTCGGAAAGGTTCTCTTAGAGAATCGTCCTGAGGGTGTTTTTGGTTACGCAACTTTTAACGATACCGAGAAGGCACAGCATGCAAAAGAAGCGGTTAGACATGGAGATATTAAGTATCTTTCCATCTACGCAAACAAACTTAAGCAGAACGCAGGTGATGTCCTTCACGGGATGATTCGTGAAGTTAGTCTCGTCATGACCGGAGCTAATCCTGGTGCAAGAATCGAGACCGCATTTGGACACGCTGAAGAGTTTGATGAAGAGGCCGTCATCACCACAGGAGAAACGCTTATGTATGAAACTGAAGAAGAGATTTCTCATTCTGAAGAAGATCAGAGTGAGGAGCTCTCTCACGCAGACAATGTTGAAGACATGACTGCAGAAGATATTAAGGCTGAGATTAATGGACTTAATCCCAGACAGAAACACGCTGTAATGACACTTGTCGGCTTTGCCGCTTCAAAATCTGAAGCAAAAAATGAAGTAAAGCACGAAGATGAAGAAGGAGATGACTCTATGAAGTACAACGCATTTGACCAGAGTGTTGCACCTGCTAAAAACTATATTTCTCATGAAGATTTCAATGTGATCCTTTCCGATGCTAAGCGCTGCGGCTCCATGAAGGATGCTGTTATCGCTCACATGGAAGATGAGGATGGCGTTCTGTATCACGCATTCCCGGACGGTGGTGTTCCGACTACTGGCATGACTACCTCTGCTAATGAACAGCAGTACATGGTTAACCAGCCGAGCTTCCTGTTCCCGGAGTATAAGAGCCTTAATAATCCGCCTGAGTGGATTAAGAGAGATACCGGCTGGGTGTCTAAGGTTATGTCCAAGGTTGGTCATACCCCGTTCAGCCGTATTAAGTCTGTCTTCGCTGATATCACTGAGGACGAGGCTCGGGCCAAGGGTTACATGAAGACCCACCTTAAGACCGAGGAAGTGTTCTCCCTGCTTAAGAGAACCACCGATCCCCAGACCATCTACAAGAAACAGAAGATGGATCGCGACGATATCATCGACATCACCGATTTCGACGTTGTTCGCTGGATTAAGGGCGAGATGAGACTCATGCTGGATGAGGAAATCGCTCGCGCAATCCTTATCGGCGACGGCAGACTCAACAGCTCTGATGATAAGATCAGCGAAGATCACGTCAGACCGGTTGTCAACGACAAGCCGCTCTTCACTGTGCAGTGCCCGGTTACTGTTGCAGCTAACGCTACCGGCTCTGATAAGGCTGAAGCTTTCATCGATGCTGCTATTCGTTCTCGTAAGTTCTACAAGGGCAGCGGCAATCCTGACCTTTACACCACCGAGGACATGCTGACCGAGATGCTCCTTCTGAAGGACGGCATTGGTCACAGACTTTACAAGACCGAAGCTGAGCTTGCTACCACTCTTCGTGTCAACTCCATCATCACTGTTGAGGTCATGGAAGGCTTCACTCTTAACAGCAAAGAGTTCCTTGGTGTTATCGTGAACCTTGCTGACTATAGGGTCGGTGCTGATCGTGGCGGTGAGATCAATCTGTTCGATGACTTCGACATCGATTACAATCAGCAGAAGTACTTGATCGAGACCCGTATCTCCGGTGCTCTCGTGAAGCCCTTCTCTGCTCTGTCCTTCACTGTCACTGTCGGAGCTTGATTTAAGAATTCATAATGACGGTTAAGCAGCCACAATAACAACCAACAAACAATTCAGCTGATGATTCCATAATCAATTGGCTGCTTAATCGTTCTATGGAGGTACTTATGAAGTACTACGGTGAAGTCGGATACTGCACTACGGTTGAAGCCAGGCCCGGCGTGTGGGTAGAAAATCAGATCGTTAAACGAAACTATACTGGTGATGTACTGAAACTTTCCAGACGATACCAGGCTCCAGAAAAAGTTAACAACGATTTACATATAACGAACCATATCAGTATTCTCGCTGACCCGTACGCTTACGAGCATTTCACCGAGATGAGATATATAACCTACATGGGTGTGAAATGGAAAGTATCTTCTGTAGAAGTAGAATATCCGAGACTAATATTAACTGTCGGAGGAGTTTATACAGAAAATGACGAATCTTGACAGACGTTTAGAGCTTCAGCAGCTCCTTGTTGATTTGCTGGGCTCGTCGTATGTATATTTCCAGCCCCCTGAATCTATTAAACTGCACTACCCGTGCATTGTTTACGAACGAATCACGGGAGCTGGTCAGTATGCTGATAACAAGGCATATATGTTCAAAATCTGTTATCGGATTACTTACATCGATAAGGACCCCGATAACGAGATTATTCATAAGCTTATGGACATTCCTTACATGAGTATGGATAGGTCTTTTAAAGCTGATAACTTAAATCACGATGTTTTTATTCTATATTATTGAGGAGGTTTCCTATGGCGAAACTTGTATGGGATCAGGTTGGCGAGAAACTGTTTGAAATCGGAACTGACCATGGCGTACTCTTCGTTCAGAACGCCGATGGTACTTACGGCAACGGTGTTGCTTGGAATGGTCTGACTGCATTTACTGAGTCTCCCTCCGGTGCAGAAAAGACTGATCTGTGGGCAGATAACATTAAGTACGTGTCCCTGCGTTCTGCAGAAGACTATGGTGCAACCATCGAAGCTTATACTTATCCGGATGAGTTCAAGCCCTGCATCGGTGAGGCTGAGATTGTGGCTGGTCTGAACTTCGGTCAGCAGGCTAGAAAGGCATTCGGCTTTGTCTGCAGAACCAACGTTGGTAACGACACCGAGATGGAGAGTCACGGCTACAAGATTCACATCGTATATGGCTGCACCGCTTCTCCGTCTGAGAGAGCATACCAGACCATTAACGATTCTCCGGAAGCAATCACCTTCAGCTGGGAGATTTCTTCCACCCCGGTTCCGATCACGAAGGAAGGTTATACGAACATGAAGCCGACCGCTTCTATTACTATTGATAGCACTAAGTTCACTGAGACTGCAGCTAAGGCTAAGCTGACCGCTCTTGAGGACCAGTTGTTCGGTTCTACTAACGCAGATGCGACTCTTCCGACCCCGGACGAGATCATTACCGCGCTGTCCTGATTTAAAAATTCATAATGAACCTGTTTGGGGCCCTGGCAATTAGCTGGGGCCTCTTTATTAATGAAAGGAGAGAAATATGTACACGATCACAAAAACCTACAGAGACTGGAACGATGTTGAGAGAACTGAGGATTTCCGCTTTAACCTCACTAAGGCTGCTCTAATGGAAATGCAGTACGAGCAGGAAGGCGGAATGAGAGAGTATCTGCAGAAGATTATCGATGCTAAGGACCAGAAGGAACTCATGAGAATGTTCAAGGATCTGGTTCTGAGAGCATACGGTGAGAAGTCTGACGATGGTAAGTACTTCATCCAGAATGAAGATACCAAGGCTCGCTTCGCTGCTACTCCGGTTTACTCCGAGATCTTCATGGAGCTTTCTACAGATTCCGAGAAGGCGTCCGCATTCGTTAATGGTATTATGCCTGCTGATATTAGTAAGGAAGCACTTGGAAAAGCTATCCCCGGCAAGGCTCCGATCGAAGTCGCTCCGCCTACTAACTAAGAAAAATACGGGTACTAAAGTATGCCAATATCGATAAAGATTCCAGATAAGGAACTTTGGGACCCTACCAAAGAAGAGTTTATTCAGGTAAAGGGTCAGGTTTTAACTCTCGAACATTCTCTTTTGTCCGTTGATAAATGGGAATCAAAATGGAAGAAACCTTACCTCTCTGATGAAAAGAAAACTGCGTTAGAAGTCCTGGATTATATACGATGCATGACAATAACAAAGAATGTTAATCCGTTCGTTTACTACGCTATTCCAACCGATGAATTAGAGCGTATTAACACGTATATTTCAGATCCAATGACCGCCACAACCTTTACTAACAGAAAGGATCAAAGAGGCGGACGTAGAAAAGAGGTCATCACATCTGAAATAATCTATTGGCAGATGACGCAGTTAAATATCCCCTTGGAATGGGAAAAGAGACATCTGAATAAACTCTTGACACTTATACAGGTAGCAGCAATTAAGTCTGAATCACCGCAGAAGATGTCCAAAAACGACATAGCTAAACAGAATAGTAGACTGAATGCTGCAAGAAGAAAGAGATATAACACACGCGGTTAAGGAGATCGCATTAATGGGTAGAGTGATTCATTTGAGACGTAAGGGCGATCACACCGTATATATGAACTTTCTTAAAGAACTTTTAGATCCGAAGTATCTAAAGAAATTAGACAAGTATGGGGAAGAGGGTGTCAAAGCCCTCTCCCTAGCTACGCCGGTAGATACTGGTAAAACAGCAGCGTCTTGGACCTACGCGATTCAAGAAACTAGTACCGGTGTTAAACTCGTTTGGTATAACACCAACGAAAAAGACGGTGAAAACATCGCGATTCTTATCCAATACGGTCATGGACTTGTGAATGGTGGATATGTTCCAGGTCGCGATTATATAAATCCTGCGCTACGTCCTATATTTGACAAAATTGTCAGTGACATCAGGAAGGAGGTGAACGGATCATGAGCATGGGTGGTAATACCAATATCGAACGGTATGGTGTCGAAGCTGTATTTGAAAATAAAGAGTTCGAGAAGAATATTAAATCTACGATGAACTCACTGGAGGATTTCGAAAAAGCATTACAGCTTGAGGGCTCATCCAAAGGTATTGAAGACCTTCAGAAATCATTCATCTCACTTTCTGATAAATTAGATCCGATTGCTGATTCTGTATCTGCACTTGAAAAACGTTTTAGTGGCTTTGGCACTGCTGCCGGTAGAGTTATCGAAAACCTTGTCGATAAGGCTGTAAAAGCTGGCGACAAGATGATTAGAGCTCTTACCGTTGATAATATCAGTGCTGGTTGGAAGAAATTCGGTGAAGATACTAAAAATATAGGTACAATCATCTCTCAGGGTTACAGCATGGCTGAAACCGAAAAAGAGATGGAAAGACTTCTCTTCTTTACTGATGAAACTTCATATGCCTATACGGATATGGTCAATAATATCAGTAAATTTACAGCGGCAGGTCAGTCTTTGCACGATGCTGTAGAAGAGATGCAGGGTATTGCTCTTTGGGCAGGCTCAGCTGGTGTTAATGCTCAAAAAGCATCCCAGGCAATGTATCAGTTATCCCAGGCTATGGGTGCTGGTTACATGCGAAGAGAAGACTGGAAATCAATCCAGACTTATAACATGGATACAAAGCAGTTCAGACAGACCGCTCTCGACACTGCTGTAGCCATGGGAAAATTAAAGAAGTCTGCTGATGGAATGTATCAGTCCGTTATTAATCCTAAAGCCGGCTCATTTAATATAAATCAGTTTGCAGAACATCTTACCGAGGATAAGTGGTTTGATTCCGACGTGATGAAGGCTGTTTATAGTCGATATTCTGAAGCTGTTAATCAGATCTATGAGTATGTTCAGAAGAATGGTGTTACAGCGACGGAGGCTATTAAAGAGTTACAGGGTACAATCGATCCACTAGCTCTTGAATGGTTTAAAGCATCACAGGAAGCAAGAACGTTTGGCGATGCTATTGAATACGTCAAAGAAGCTGTATCAACTGGATGGTTACAGACTTTCAAACTTATCTTTGGTAACTACGAAGAGGCAACAGAACTTTGGACCAATTTCTCAGAAGTTTTGTATACTGTATTTGTAGAAATGGGAGAAGTTAGAAACGGTATCCTGAAATTCTGGAATGCGCTTGGTGGAAGAGAATATCTCCTTCTTGCTATCGAACAGGCTTTCGCTGCAATAGGAGATATAATCGGTTCAGTAAAAGAAGGATTAGAAAAGGTCTTCCCACCTATTGAAGAATGGGATATAGCTGGAAAAACTTTATTCGAACTGACTAAAGCTTTTGAAGATTTTGCTTTCTCTCTTAGGCTGGATACAGATACTATGGAGGCTTTCTCTGATATTGGAGAAGCTGTTGCAAGCGTCTTTAAACTCATAATAACAGCAATTAAGACCCTTCTTGATGTTCTCAAACCCCTTGCCCCGTTAGTTAAAGACATTGCTTCTTTCTTATTACAGCTCGTTGCTGCTGTAGCAAGAAGTATTACAGCGTTCACGAACTGGGTTACGACATCAGAAAAGACTGCACATGCTGTCGAATTGATAAGTCAGGCAGCAAGAGTTGCTATTATAGCTTTTGCCGGTTTTAAGACTGTAACGGCTATAATCAACACGTTTAAAACAGCTGTGATGGCGGCGTCGGTTGTAATGACGTCTATGCCGACTAAACTCCTCGGAGCTATTGGGGCAATTAAAGGTGGACTTGCAGCGATTGTCGGTTTCCTTCCTATAATTGCTGGAATCGGAGCGGTTGTTGGAGCTGTAGTCATTGCTAATAAGCTGGTTGTCAGTTCCTTCGGAAGTTGGTCGAATGCTATCAATGTCGCTCGTGGCAAGATTATAGATTTTATTAATGGTCTTAAGCCTTTCAAAGATTCTGTCGTCGGTGCTATTGGGAACATTCCTCAATTATTTCAAAATGCGGCAGAATCCGTTAGAACTTTTGTTAGTTCTTTCATTCAGTCGTTTAATTTTACTGCAGCGTTAGAGTCAGCTAAGCAGAATCTTGCTGCGTTCGTTCAGACACTCCTCTCATTTGGGAAAATTAATTTCTCATCGGTTCGAGATGGTATTGGACGTGGTCTCTCGACTGTAGTATCACAGTTCAAAAAGCTTCCCTCATTAATCCAGAAAGCTACTACTAAGGCTAAAGGATTCTTTAATGTAAGAGATAAACAGTCAGGGCTTTCAAAAGCTATTGCTGGAGTATCAAGTGCATTCGATAAATTTAAAGGTGTGCTCGGTAATCTTGGAACCCATATCGCTGGTATCTTCAGTAAGATTGTAGCTGCATTTAAGTCCATCAAGAGTTTCGATGACTTAAAGAATAAAGTTACAAGTCTTATTTCCAGCTTCAAGGGAATCGATACGGTCAAAAAGCTTATTTCTGATTTTGGCAATCTTCTCAGCAACCTCGGAAATAAGATTTCTCCACAGTTCGGAAAACTTGGTGAAGTTGTCGGTGGTGCGTTTGTTAATATCGGCAATTTCTTTAAAGAATTCGTTTCGAAAATTGATATTAGTGGAGCTCTTAATACCGTAGCTAAGGTGTTCCAGACCTTCGGATTGATAATTGTTGGAGCTATTAGCAAGTTATTGCCGTTCTTAAAGATCGGCGGTGATTCTGTTAGAAGCTTCAATGAAGTTACAAGATCTAATGCGGGTGAAGCGTTAAAAACCTCTGAAATATTCCAGAGCATTTGTAATAAAATTGCTTCTGGTGTAGCGACTCTTCGTGATGCTGCGGAAGCAAACGGTGGCTTAATCAATCAGTTCTTTGAATTCTTAGCCGATATCTTTAATAAATTTAAAGCCGGTGGTCTTCATTTCTTAGAGGAAACCGGAATGCTTCCATATTTGCAGAAAGCTATTGAATTCGTTAAACCATTCATTAAATACATAGGTCAATTAGAACCAGCACAGCTTATCTTGTTAGCGTTTGGTATGTCCGTTACCAAGATGGCTGCTAGTACTTCTAAATCTATCATCAAGGTTAGCGACTCTATTTCTAAGCTTCTCAATACGATAACCTCTATCCCGTTAACGATTAATAATGCATTAACAAAAATCAGTAATAATATAGGTAAAGCATTAGCAAATATCGATAAAGTTCCTGCAGCCATTATTTCTGGCTTCAAAGAACTTAAGAAAGCAATCCTTAGACATAACTTAGCAAAAGATTTCTTAAGAGTTGCTCTTGGTATTTCTGCCTTAGCATTATCTCTCGGACTCCTTGCGAAGTTTGTCGATCCAGGTGCTCTTATGCTTACTGCCGGAGCTATCACAGTGTTCGGTATAGCAATTACTTTGCTGGTTAGTTATTTGGCAGCAATTGATACGAAGGGTAAAGGGCTTGTTCAAAAAGCAGGGTTGATACTTTCATTGGCTGTGGCGATTTCTATCATAGCAGCTGCAGCAACGGCACTTTCTAAAGTTCCGATTGATCAGTTTGGTCTCGGAATGTCGATGATTGCGGTTATAGCTTACGGAATGTTTAAGGCTTTACAGAGTCTTAGCATGGTACAGGTGCTTAACGTAGGCTCGATAGTAGGACTCTTTATCGGTCTTGCTGTCGCATTTGATGCCATCACTGTCGGTATTGTTGCTCTGCTTGGTGCTATGAGTTTAGCATCACCGGAAGCAATAGGTGGAGTGCTTCTCACAATAACGATATTCATTGGTGGTATCGGATTTATATTAGCCGCAGCATCGAAAATTAAGCCTCAGGCGGCATTCGCTATCATACCGATTATCGGTATTACAATGTCTTTGTATATGCTTGTTGGAGCTATACTCTTAATCGCGAATGCACCGATTTCGTTCGATTTAATCAAGCAAAATCTGGAAAAGTTCGTGCTTGTGATTGGTGCTCTTGCAGCTATTATCTTCGCGGCAACAAAGCTCAGTGCATCGTTATCGGGATTTGGAGTTGCTATTATCGGTATAGTTGTTGCACTTGGATGGCTTGCTAAAGTAATGGACAGGATTTCCCAGATTCAGTTTAAGAATCTTGCTCATTTCATTGGTGGAATTATCGTCTTCTTTGCTCTTCTGAAAGGTCTTGGTAGCATATTCGTTATCGCTGAGGGACTTTCTAAGGCAGCTTTAAGAGGCGCTATCGGTATGGTGGTGCTTACAGTTGCTCTCAGACTAATGGTGACTTCGCTTGATGCGTTGCGCGCCGTAATCGATAAAGCAGGTTTGCTCAAAATATTTGGAATAATGCATCTCTTCACTGTATTGGTTATCCTGCTGGCTATTCTGGCGTACTCTACCAAATTTACGGCGTATGCTAAAACAAGACCTATTGTGGCTTTAATTGCGGCGCTTGGACTTATGGTCGTAGCAATAGCACTCCTTTCTACATTACCTTGGCCGCAGATAGGGAAAATGGCAGTGATCGCAGTGGCTTTAGCAGCGTTGTTCTTTGCGTTGGGTAAATGCTTTGCTCAAATTGCTCAGGCCACAACGTTATGTAATACGAAAACCATGGTAATGTTCACGCTTATAGTAGCAGGAATAGTAGGAGCGTTGGTTTACTTATCAATGCAGCCATGGGAAAAGGTAATAGCTGCTGGTGCTGCCTTATTCTTAGCGGGATTAGGTATTGGCGTTGCACTTGGTGTAATTGGCGAAGCAGTTAAAGCGGCTAAAGATGCTTGGAAGGGCGCCATAGTTATAATGGCTGTTGCTCTTGCATTGATACCTGCTGCTTATGCGTTATCACAGCTTGCTACATTCCAGCCCGGTCCTGTCTTAGCGGCTGCAGGAGCTTTAGGAATTGTTCTACTTGCCATGGCAGGAGCTGCAAATTTAGCAGGCGAAGCTCTTGTCGGTGCATTAACACTTGATTTAGTTATCCCGGCACTTTTAGGTGCGGCCTTCAGTTTAAAGCAGCTTGACGGATTCAAAGGTGATTCTGCAATACAGGCTGCAGAGGCTATCGGACTTGTTCTTCTTGCTATGGGTGCTGCGTCACTAATTGCTAGTATGGCCATCTCTGGTGCAATAGCCCTTGATATTGTAATTCCAGCACTTGTCTTTGCAGCAAAGAGTTTAAATACTCTTAGAGGATTTGAAGGAAATTCGGCTATTACAGCTGCTAAGGCAATCGCTATGGTAATGTTCACTATGGCAGGAGCCGCGACTCTTGCTACCTTCGCTATAATTGGTGCATTAGCATTAGATATTGCCATTCCTTCACTAATTGTCGCGGCGAATAGCTTAGCAATGCTTGCACAGTTCCCTGGTGAAGCTGTTATGGCAGCTGCTAAGGCTATCATCACCGTGTTAGTCGGTCTCGCTGCAGCTGGTGTTGTCGCCTCTTTACCGATGGTTGCTGTTGGCCTTGCAGCTCTTTCTGCAGCAGCGTTAGTACTTAGTGGTGCGTTACTCATTGCTGGTAATGCGGCTATGCTCTTCGCTAACGCTATGACAATCATAATGGCTAACCTTCTCCTGCTTTCGACAATGACTTCGGAGCAGGTAAGTGTGATAAGTTCGAATCTGATTGCACTTGGTACTGCTATTGGAGAATCTATTGCAGCTATCATCGAAGGATTCTTCGGTAGAATATTCGGATTTATCTCCACCGTCGTTAATAACGTTGTTACAACGGTTACTAGCGGACTTGGTTTTATATTTGGACTTGTTCCGCAGTTCGATAGCGTTGGTAGAAATCTTGTCGAAGGTCTTATTAGCGGTGTTCGAAATCTAGGACCTAATCTCGTAACAGCAGTAACTAATCTCGGTAAGAACATCATAGATACTATCAAATCAGTTCTCGGCGTCCATTCACCTTCATGGATATTCATGGATATTATGAGTGATTTCGTGCTTGGCGGCGGAATTGGTATGGAAAACGGTACACCCGATCTTCTCGGTGCTGCCGATACGATGGGGGGTAGCGTACTTGATAGGGTAAGCGATATCTTCAGCTATGAGAACGCTGCTTCTATTATGGGTATCTTTGTCGATGGCTTAAAGTCTACTCTCAGTGCTGGTATCGCAGTAGCAAAATCTATGCTGGAAGACGCTGGATTGACTGCTGCGGCGCTTCTCGGTGATGTTGATGCTCAGACTAAACTGGACGAGAAACAGGCTCAGCGAGAACGAGAGAAGAAAGAAAAACAGGCTCAGCGAGAACGAGAGAAGAAAGAAAAAGAAGCCCGAGCTGCTCATAAACGTATGATGAAGGCTAACGCCAGTAGGAACGCAGAGAGGCGAAAAGAAAGAGAGAAAAAGAAGCGAAAAGAAGAGGAAGAAGCAGCAAAGAAAGCATTCGAGAAAGCATTCGACACCGGTGGCGGAGGTGGAGGAGGCGGTGGCGGCGGAGGTGGCTCCGACAAAGCCGAAAAAGAAGCCGAAAAGAAGATTGACCAGTTTACCAAAATCATGGATTATGCTCGTGATTCGGTTGATCTCTTCAGACATTCCTATGCCTCTGCTAAGACAGAACTCTCCGACACTCAGCAGTATCAGGCTTCCAAGAATGCTGTTGAACTCTTAGCTTTACAGCTTTACGAACAGTCCATCGCTTCTGAAACAGCAGAAGAAGCAGCTGAGAGAATGGGTAAGACTCAGGCTGAAGTTGCAGCTGACATTAAGAAAGCATACCTTGATATGCAGAAGGGTGTTGAAGAAACACTTAAGAGTCAGCTCAACATGTATGAAAAGTTTGAGTCAAAATCCGCGCTTAAAGGCGGAGAATTAGCTAGTAATATTCAGACTAATCGTGATGCTCTTAAAGCTTGGGATAACTTATTAGGACGCTTCTCTAAGAGACTAGAAGGTGTTGAAGGCGGCTTACAGATTTACAACGACTTAGTCAGTAAAGGCATGGATGCTATGCCTATAATTAAGGGCTGGCTCGATATGACCGACGAAGAGTTTGAAAAGTCGGTTAAGAACATCAACGAAATGCCTGAAAACATTCATTTCGCTAGTTCTCATGCTATGGCTGGAGCTGCCAATGTCGCATACTCTTTGGCTGATGGTTTCAAAGAAGTTCTAAATGCTGATGAAGGAACCGAAACCGGTGGTATCTACGGTAACGCTGTTCTTGATGGATTAAGACAGTCTCTTCTTGGCGGTGGTAATCTTCAGGGCGAAGCTGCTCCAGTTAAAGCCGTTGCTGAAGAAGTAGCTGCTGCTATGAAAGAAGGTCTTGATCCAAAGACTAGTGAAGCTAAAGAAACACAATCGGCAGCGAGCGAACTCGGTGAAAACGTAAATAAAGCAGTCGATTCTACTGTATCTAGCAGTAGTGCTGAGGAAATCGGTAAGAATCTTGTTGAGGGAATTGCTAAAGGTATTCGCGATAATACCTCTACTGCAATCGAAGCTGCTGTTGATATGGCTATGTCAACACTCTTAGCTGCTAAGAGTGTACTCGGTATTGCTTCTCCTTCTAAGGCTTTCATGGAGCTGGGTTACTATTCCGACGAAGGCTTAGCTCAGGGCTTCTCAAAATACGGCACTGTCGTTAGAGAGGCTGCTGCAGAGTCTGCGCTTGGAGCAGTAGACGAGATGTCTGGTGTCTTTGGACGTATCGCAGATATTGTTGATGGTACACTCGAGCTTGACCCGACTATCAGACCTGTACTCGACCTTAGTAGTATTCAGTATGGTGCGTCTCAGATTGGCTCGCTCCTTGGTCTTAATGACCCGTATGCACTCAATGCTGTCGGGACCATTTCAGGAATTCAAAATGACGCTGGTTTAATGGCTAGCCTCACTAGTACTCTTACTGATGCTATTAATGGACTGAAGCCTGATAACGAGCTTCCGCCTGTAACTATTAACATTTATCCGACAGAGAACCAGTCTGCTGAAGAAATCGCAGATGCGGTCTCTTGGAAACTTAATCATGACGTGTTAAAGCGTCGAGCTGTATATGGAGGTACCTGATGCTGGAGGGTGGAAATTACTATGATGTAATGAGACATTGGCTCCTTATTGACGGGAAGCCAACTAAGGATTTCGGTGTCTACCTCTCTGGCGATGGCACCTTTAAAGCGGCAGAAAAGAACTTGGAAGAGTTCACTATCCCGGGTCGTAATGGGACTTTCCACTATAAGTCCGATACTTATAAGAATGTGATTGTCCCTTACGACTGCTTTATATTTAAAGACTTCAAGCGTAACGTAGCTGCTCTCAGGTCCTTCCTCCTTTCCCGAGAAGGTTACGTGCGGATCGAGGACACGCATCATCCGGACGAATTCCGAATGGGTATCTACCACGAAGAGTTCGCTCCGGATGTGTTCGACGATCTAACGGCAGCACAGTTTACGTTGAACTTTGATTGCAAGCCTGAAAGATGGCTGAAAGACGGCGAGAAGGTTAAGACTTTTACGTCTTCTGGAACGCTCATCAACAAGACGTACTTCACTGCTAAACCACTTATCCGATGCTACGGTAGCAGTGGTACTGTTACTGTGAATGGAGTCAGTGTTACTGTCACAGGGGTCAGTTCCTACGTAGATCTTGACTGTGAAGAGCAGGAATCTCACAAGGGAACTGACTATACTCCTAATTCCAGAACTACTCTTGTGAATGGTCAGTATCCGACATTAAAGCCTGGATCTAATACAGTGTCGTTTTCTGGGTTTACAAGAGTAGACATTACTCCCCGTTGGTGGACACTTTAAGGAGGTAATATGGTACCAATCCTATTTGCACCCTCTGCTACCTCCTTTACCACTAACGGTTTAGGGAGACTAGCTGATACAATAAGCTACAAAGTAATAGAAGAACTCAACGGACAGTACGAGTTAGAGCTTACTTATCCAAAAGATGGTAGGCTCTTTTCTTCTATTTGCTATTCAGCGATTATTGTCGCTAAGCCATTTCAAAATGGCAGTCTTCAGGCTTTTAGAATCTACAAGATTACTAAGCCGATGAAGGGTGCTGTTACAATTTATGCACGTCACATTACTTATCAATTGAATCACATTCCGTGCTCTGCATTCAGTGGTCAGACTGCTGCTCAAGTACTTGCTGCGATTCCTACAGCAGTTGCGGAATACTGTCCATTTACTTTTACAACGGATGTTATCACACAGAAATATTCTGTATCTAAGAATTTACTTGCAAACTTAGATACTTCAGAAGAATCGGAATGGACAGCTCCTGCTTATAACTCCAGCAGTACTTACGCCGTAGGAGAATACTGTTCATATGAGAGTAAGAACTACCGGTGTATTGTAACTATTAGTACACCAGAAGCTTGGAACGCTAGTCATTGGGAACGGATTACTATTCCTCCGGTAGGGTATATTAATGCACGAATTGAGAACGGCTATTTAGTTGAAGACGAGCATGCCGTTACAGTTTGGGTTAAGTGCGAGAAAAGTAAAAAGTATCAGGTAAGCAAGATGCTTGGACGATGCTTTTCGATTGGCACTTTACCGCAGCCTCCGTCTGAAGGAAAAGCTGTTCAAAATGTCGTTTCAGATCCTACACAGAGGAAAATAGAATACACAACAAATGCAAACGCTGAATATTTGGCTGTGTACATCTATAGAGAAAGTCTTGACGGTGCAAATAACTATGAAGCTATGATCAATTCTGCTTCTATCCGTGCAATCGGGACTTACACTTGGATGCTATATGAGCCTAAGTGTATTAGGACGTTCCTTCTTGGTGAAGATGATAATTCCATCCAGGCTATCTATGGCGGTGAATACGAATGGGACAACTACCATGTGATTCTTCATCAAAATAGAGGTTCTAATAAAGGCGTTAAGATTCGATACGGTAAGAATTTAATCGACTTAACGCAGGAAGAAAACATAGAGAATACCATTACTGGCATTTATCCTATCTGGAAATCAGAAGGCACTGTAGTTGAACTCCCTGAAAAAGTAGTTCATGCAGCGAATGCCAGTAATTATCCATATTTAAGAACTGTAATTCAGGACTTTACGTCAGACTTTGATGCTATGCCAACTGAAGAGGAGCTTCGTGAGTATGCGAATCTTTATATTCAGAAGGAAGAAATCGGAATTCCTGATGTTTGTCTTACAGTTAATTTCGTAAACTTAGCTGATACGATGGAGTATTCAGGTGTTGAGGCGCTCCAGTCAGTAAACTTAGGCGATACAGTTACTGTCGAATTTCCTGATCTTGGCGTATCAGCTGAACAGAAAGTGACAAAGACCGAATACGATGGTCTTAACGAGCGTTACACGTCAATCACCATCGGTAACATTGAGAAGACTGTTGACGTTACTCTTGAAGACCAAATGAACCAGATCCAGCAGAAGGTCTCTCAGGAAGAAGCTCAAAATGCCATAGATAGAGCGACTGGTGTCATGAATGCTGGCGTAAGAGGACACGTTATTATAGGAAGAAACGACCAAGGTTTTGCTAATGAGTTGTTCTTCCTCGATAATCAAAATGTGGCTCTTGCTAAGAATGTTCTTCGTATAAATGTTAACGGTATTGGCTTTAGTTCTAATGGTTTAAGAGGACCTTACTATCAGGCTTGGACACTTGATGGACACTTATCGTTAGGTGGCGTCAATAACTCTCATGGAACACTAACTATCTTAGATTCAAAAGGAAGCATTTTAGGTCAGTGGGATAATAATGGTGTCGTCATTAAAGAAGGCCGCATTGAGTCTACGGATATTAGAACATCTAATGGCGCATTCCAGGTTATCGAAGAAGGTGAAGATAGTGAAGGTAATCCGAGCGTTACAGTAATTCTTGGCGGTTTTGTTATTGACGGAGAAAATATCAGGACAGACTCTCTTGGGTGGCAGTCGAATAACCATGTAAATCCTGCTGATCAGTCCTCTGCTTCTGCTGTTATTAATGGCGGATTCGAATCGTCAGGCGGGTCTAGTTCTGATGGTTATGCTGCATTTAGGAAACTTTGGCTTGATGATTCTTGGTACTATGGCGACACATCGGCGCATGGAGAATCGGGTTATCATCTTTGGGATGTGACAGAAGTTCTCAAATGGCTTGACGATAGAGTTGCTTGGCTTGAAAGTCACCAAGGCGGTGGTGGAGGTGGAGGAGATGGTAGCTGCTGTAGTGGAGAAGGTGGAGGCAGTGATGGCTCTTCCTGTGGTACTATTCCAGATACTGACGTTACGCCTTGCAGCGATGGATATAGTTGCGGATCTGATGGAGCTGCTTGCGGTGATACTGATGGGTCATCGTGTGATGGCGGTGACGGAAGCTGCTGTAGTGGAGAAGGCGGAGGTGGCGACTGAAGTTGCTGTAGCGCTCAGGATGGACCCGGCTGCTAAAAGGTGGATGTATGAAGATTATTAACGGTGCCGATAAATTTGTTAAAAGTACAATCGGAACTCAGGAAATAGAAACAGATTTAGAATACGTGAAGAGTCCATATTTAGTTAAGGATGGTGACGCATTATTTAACACTCTTACAAGGGAAGCTGTCCTTGTAGAAGACATAAACACTGACATTTCGTATTTAATTAAAAACTGGTTTTATATTCCAAAAAATTTTGACGCTTCAATACTTCATCATCTTATTAGACAAAGACGCCTTAAAATTGAAAACGGACCTGGTTCAAACTTAAAGCATTCTTACACTATATTTACCACCACTGCTTGTAATGCTGCTTGTTCTTATTGCTTTGAGAAGGGTTTTGATATTTTAACAATGTCTGAGAAAACCGCTGAGGATGTTGCTGCTTACATTCTAAGAACTAGAGATAGGAAACAAACAACAAATCTCGAATGGTTTGGCGGAGAACCTCTTTGTAATAAGAAAGTCATCAACATAATCTGTGATATTCTGAAGGAAAATGGTGTTAAGTATACAAGCGGTTTGACAACTAATGGCTCACTTTTACCGAAATGTACTGACGAAGAGTTAAAAGATATTTGGAATGTAACACACATTCAATTGACTTTTGACGATGTTGGCACTGGATATGACAAAGTAAAGAATCTTCCAGATGGCTCTTTTGATGAACTTATTAAAACAATGGAGCGACTTGAAAAGTTAAAGATATTTACTTATGTACGAATCCACTATGATCCGGAAAAAGGAAAAGAGCCTTGTATTAAAGTTATTGACGCTGTTTCTAGATTTGATAACATTCGTCCGTATGCGAAACTACTCTATAACGAAGGTGGTTTAGAATACTATAAAGATGTTCTAGAGTTGAATGACTATATCGGATCAAAAGGAAAAGGGTATTACGTATTTCCAGCTGTTACAAAAACAAACCACTGCATGGCAGATACTAATACAATAATTGCTATAACGCCAGAAGGTAAGCTTACCCCATGCGGACACTATGCTTTTGGCGAGAATATTTTTGGAGATATTTACTCTGACGAGATCAACGAGTCTATCTTGAAGAAATGGAAAATGAGAGAGAAAGCAGTCATACCAAAATGTAAATCTTGTCCTCTCTATCCGTCATGCCGAAAGATAGTCATGTGTCCAGCAGAAGGTAAATGCTCCGAAGGCTACCAGTATTACCAGATTGAAACTATTAAAAGAGCTCTAAGAAAGAAGGTGGAAGAGCTTGGTTACCAAAATAATTGATCTGGATCTAAAAGATCCTAATATAGTACCAGCAATTCATGTGTCGAAACTCGACTCTGGTCTTAGAGCTTTTGAGTTTCATTTGTATAATGGAGACGAAATATATCAAATCCCATCTAATGCAGCTATTACTTTTCAAGGGACAAAACCTGATAAAAACGGTTTCGTTTACGGTTGTTCGTATGAAGGTAATATAGTAACGGTTAATTGTACACAGCAGATGACAGCGGTAGAAGGTTCCGTGAAATGCAGTTTAGTTATAGTTGATACAGACGAAAACCGAATTGCGACCTTTTTATTATATATCTTCGTTCTTTCAATCGGGGTTGATGATGGCACCGTTATATCTGATTCAGAAATTGCTTATGCTAATGAAGTAATTAACAATCTTCAGAGTATTGGTGCGTATAATGACCGGTTAACAGCATTAGAAGCCAAACGTCTTATGACTGTGGAATATATTTCTTCTAATGAAACTGCAAGATTTTATAGAGCATAGGAGTGAATATGGCAGAAGTACAAAAGTTAGAAATAGATGGCGTTACTTATACTATAAAAGATTCTACAGCAAGAAGTAGCGCTGCTACAAATGCTACTAATATTAGTCGTAATACTGCTGACATAGCAACCCAGAAAGCGCGAATCGATCAAATTGCTAGTCTTCCTTCTGGTTCTACTTCAGGTGATGCTGAACTTCAGGATATTCGTGTTGGCGCAGATGGTGTCACTTATGATTCTGCCGGTACAGCAGTAAGATCGCAGATATCCGGCATATACGATTCGTACGCTTTGCTCCCGCTAAAAGCAGAAACCATTACGAATAAAGAAGGGTATTACGACGTTAGTGGTTTTCATGCTCTAAGTAATTTTTCTGCCGCCGAATACACTTGTACTCCGGGTGATGTGATTTATATTACAGCATCGGGCAATTCCAATTTTGCGGGATATATCTTTTATAATTCGTCTAATGTATCTGTTCTTGAATCGTCAAAAAATGAACTGTTTTTGTTAAAACGGGTTGTTGTCCCGCAAAATGCAACAAAGCTCGGTTTAAATAAACTCCGTGCTTCTGGTGGTGTGGCTTCTGCGTTAGAGGTATTGAAAACCGATAATGAAGACTTGTTCCCGTACATAACAAAAAGTGACGCTTCTACCTTATATGTTTCAAAAGAAAAAGCAGATTCGATTTATGCGAAGAAACCGCTAAAAGCAGAAACCATTACGAATAAAGAAGGGTATTACGACGTTAGTGGTTTTCATGCTCTAAGTAATTTTTCTGCCGCCGAATACACTTGTACTCC
>Ga0256404_1004419_pt1 | contig 26691 bp, 15 predicted proteins | sample RumenRJG_01DNA_FD_185990 | JGI IMG/M metagenome (GOLD analysis project Ga0256404, IMG submission 185990) | Bovine rumen microbial communities from Lethbridge, Alberta, Canada - RJG_01 | ecosystem: Host-associated > Mammals > Digestive system > Stomach > Rumen | place: Canada: Alberta | collected...
GGGGAATAATTTTGTTTCATAATATTGTAAATTGTTTAAAGTATCCACAATTATATATTACTTGTTCATCTACTTCCACAATATCATCTGATTGTGTTAGTAGAAACTTTCTTAAAGCATTTTGGTCTGTAATCATTTCATCTTCAAACCTGATATCGTTTCTATACAATCTCTTATTTCTAAAATTTTTTCTTATAAGGGATTTAAACTCACTAGTCCCTTTAAGATATATTGGATAATCCAATATTCTTTTAAAGTTCTTACTATATATTATCATAGTTAGTTGACCACCCTCTATAATAAGAGGTTCTGGTCTATCTAATAAATATTCTAATAGATCTGTGAATACATCTACTGCTTTATATGTACTATGAGATGCTTCCATAGGAATCTTTTCTGATTTGATCTTCATATCTTGTAAGGAATATTTATTCTGATGAATAAAATAATCCCAAATATATGGAGATTGATCTTGCAATTTTCCTAGTTTATATACATCATCAAGATGAACTATATCACAATGGTATTTCTTTGCTAACTTTTTAGATACAGTAGTCTTACCAGATCCTGATTGTCCAGTTACTAGAATTTTCTTATATTTAGTAAAATTCTTAAAATTAACCTTTAAATCTTTATCTGAAAATATAGTTGGAACGCGAGTTGGATCTCTATAGAATATATCAGGTTTATATTGTGAGAATTTATCTTTCTTTATTCTATTATTCATTTACATCATTCTTTATAAATTATTTTAAACGTAGATTAGATACTATTGTATCACTTTTACAATTATTTGGTTCTACTAATAGCATATTTCTATTATTTCCAGACCAATCTTTTAGATATAAATCTGTTCCAGATTTTATGATTCTTTTTATACTAGGATATAAAATATATGGATCATTAGTGTATTTAAAAAATTCTTCTCTATTTAATACTCTATCATGAAGTCTAAAGTATTCCAAATATAGACTTTTTAATGGATAACCATTAAATACACTGCGAAAATAGTATTCGTATATAAATGCTATTTCACATGTACTAGATAATTCTGGAAACAAAGCTCCTTTATTTATTAAATTATCATCTAGATATATTTCGGTATAATCATCACTATTTCTAGTAATAACTATTTTATGCATTTTATTATCTGATACAAAACTGTATGTAGTAGAATGACCGCCGTAACTAGAACTATATAAAATTCCTTTATCTATGCCAATTTTTATTCCACCATTCCAGTATTTTCCATTTGGTATATTATTTATTATAGAAGGAGCACCTAAACTACCAAAATGTGTAATTGAATCATTGCATCTAAAAATTATTTCTATTGTATAATTATTTAAGTCGTTACTGGGGGGGGGGCAAATGCATAAGAACAATAATTATTATTGTTCTTTAAACATAAATATTTCATATTATCACCATTATTTCATTTTTATACTGCTTATTACATGCTTACTTTTACAATTAGTTGCAGATACTAATTGTAAATTTCGTCCATTTCCAGACCAATCTTTCATGTAAATATTGTTATTTTGTTTGTATAATAACTGAAGATGGGAAAATAATATATAGCGGTATATGGAATAGGATTAAAGAATTCTTTAGGATCTAATACTCTATCTACTAATCTTAAATAATCTATTCTAAAATCCATAAAAACTAGTTTACTATATATATATAGAAAAGTTTATATAAGATGGTTTTTCATAACCATATATAGTATTATCGTCCCTGTCTTTCCAATAATACCCTTCTGTATTTAAATGATAAATAAAATTTCCATCAATATAATAATATGCATCATATTTTCTTGGAATTGTCATTACTATTTTATGTGGTTTGCCATCTGAAATAAATGTTTTTGACATAAAACTTGGATGTCCGCTTCCATTAAAATAAGATCCAAAATAACCATACTTTTGATTTAAATATGCACCGCAACCTCGGTTTCTATATATACATATAAATGGAGGATTACCAACAGCATTTCCCCCATTTCCGTCAATTTTAGTGAACGTGGTAATTATTTCAAATTCTATTGTATATGTTTCTAATGCTTTAGGGGGGGGGGATGGCATAAGAACAATAACCGTTCTTAAAATGTATACTCATTTATATCATCCTTTTATTTTTAAATTACTATAACTTATATTAGGAATTAAATCGCAATTATAGCATAATATATCGTTATTATTACCAGATGTATCTTTTAATTTTATTTGCCCATTTTTTTTTATTGCGTAATCGCAATAACAAAATGCTTGATTTTTTATATTTACATTGAAAAAATCTTTTTCATCTATAGCTTTTAAATAAAAATGTACTAGTCTTATTGTTATTTTATTTGGATTAGCGTAATAATCACTATCTGGAAATACATTATCACATCCAATATACATAGAATGACCAAATTGATTAGATGCAGAATTAAATTCTGGTATTACAATTTTTCCATCTAGATAAATTTTAGATTTATTAGATTTTTGTATTAATACCACTACATGAAATTTATTATCAGCAACAAACACATTTGTTCTAAAACTAGAGCTTAGGTCTTCATATGATAGATATCCATTACCTATTCCAAATTGTATTGACCCAGTATCAAATCCTCGATTGGTACGTGATATTATTGTAGGATCCTGCCATACATATTTATCTCTATAATAAGATGCATAATTAGTTTTAAAACCTACTATTACAGTAAATTCATTCAGATAAGGTAGGGGGGGTTAAACCATAAGATTGTTTAAATCCTTTAAAATATACAGGCATTTATATTACTCCTTATATTTATTATTACAATATTCTATATTTTTAAATGGATAATTTATATTATAATTTTTTATATGATGTATATAATCATAAATCCTAAAACAATATAAATATCCAAAAATACCATTTTTATTTGGGCTGCCAGCTCCATACCAATTTCCAAAATATGCACTAGATGGATTAGAAGGATTTATTAGGGAACATGGAGAAGATGATTGATATCCACTAAAGCATTTAGAACCATTTATATATAAATTACAATTACCATTATCAAATTGATATTCGTATAAATTTATATCCATAAAATTAGTAATAGTAGTATAACAATGAATTCTATTACCATTTATTTGAGTAGTAAATGTTTTCATATCGCTTTCTATAAACATTCCTCGATCTAGTATTGCACTAGAGAAAAAGCTATTATATCTATTATTTTTAGTACATTTAAATGCCCATATAATAGAAAATTTATTTAAATTTAGAAATTTAGAATTTGATTTATCACAAATTAAAAAATTTAAATTAGGATTATAACTACTATCAAAATATAATCCTTTATTTTTTAAATATTCCCCCCTCCCCATATATATTTATTATTTGTCATATACCAATGTGTATTACCAGTAATATCAGTTGGATATCCGTCTATATTTCTAATATCAAGTAATTTTTCCATAATTTGTTCTCCTTATTCGTTATATAAAACAGAATATAAATAATTAGAATATTTATTGTAAGATTCATTATGAAGAATTCCAGAAAATACTTTAAAAAAATATATATAGTGGTTGTATGCTTTTAAAAATAAACTACTACCATTTCCCAAAAAGAAATTATTTTTTAAATCCCATTCAAGATTTTTCTCATCTACTTTTATTCCATTTATATAAAATTTATTATTTGCTGAGTTGGTAGAAACTTGTATTTGGAGCTTAAAAATATTTATAGTTTGGAATTGAGTATCTGTTAAATGCCCCATTCCACCATCTGCAAGAAAATAAACAGGTTGATCATTATAGCAAAAATCAATGCCTTTTTTTGAACTTTTATCTGATATCACACAAAAATTATTTTCATTATTACCATACCATGATTCTGGAATTCTTCTTGATGACCATAGTATTGTTATTTTATTTAAAGGAATTTGTCTTAGTTCATTATTTTCGCAAATAAGAGTATCATTAAATATTAATCCTCTATCTTCTGTTTCATTGGGATATATCCCCACCCCCCATAATTATAAGAAGTATTACCATTTTTCCATTCCCATTTACTACCACACATATCTATCCATTTACCACCAAATTTTCTAAGATCTATTAATTTTTCGCAACTCATTTTATATTCTCCTTTATGATATGATTTTATTCATTATCTAAATGTGCTAAAATCTCTTACTGGGACATTCTTATAAGTTATCCGGAAAGGAGGTTATTATTAACAATGGCTGAAAATTCTATCACAGAATATGCAAAACGAATTGGTAAGTCTATTGCTTTTGCTACTTCAGAAGTATTAAAAGAACAGCTTCCAGTTACTACTAGCATTATAAATACTAATAAAGAAACAGCTAAGAATCTGTTTAAAGAAGTTACTAACTCCAAACAACAATTAGCTAGATTAGAGCATATTGAAGATACATATATCTTCAAACCTGCTAATACTTTAATTCAAAATGTTAAAGCAGACTTAGCTACAGGAAACTTCTATAATCAAGCTAGAAAAGAAGCTGCTGATGAAGAAGCTATGGGGTCTATGTTATCCTCTCTTCTTGGAGATGAATTATCAGGATTATTTGATGATGATTCTGATTTAAATCTCGATGAGAATGGAGAGATAAAGACCTCTGAGGGGATACGTGGTATACCAACAGTCACTAAAGGTGACGTTGTTGTGTCACAAGTTATTTCCAGAAACTCTCGTGCTAGTACTAGTGTAATTGCTAAAGCTCTTACAAAATCAACTGAAGCATCTATTAAGACTAATAGAATTATTGCTAATATGCAAGCAAGAGCATTAGAGAAACAATCTCGTATTTCTCAAACTGGATTCTCAGCAATGGCTCATGGCTTTAATTCAATTATCGAATTTAATAATAAAGTCATGAATGTTCATGCTAAAAATAGTCAACTCTATTTTGAAGAGATGACTAGAATATCCAGAGAGAATAATGCTATTCTTAAAGAAATGGTGGAGATGCAGAGATCTGCTTTTAAGAAAACTGTAACTCCTGAAGATAAAAAGAAACCATTAAACCCATTAGCAGGTGGATTTAATCTTAAAGACTACATGGAAATTGTTAAACAAAATTCAGAAGGTACTATGATTGGTCAGGCATTTATGTTCTTACCAATGATTCAATCTGTATTAAGCGATGTAGTTGCAAACCCGATGCATTTTGTTAGCAAACAGATGATAAGCTCTATTTTAGGGCCGAGTTTGAAAACAGCTATGCAGTCTTTTGATAAATCCGTAAAAGGGTTTATCAATACTGGTTTGGCTAAATTATTTGACTATGGTAAGAAGAATGGCGGCATTCTTGGAGACCTAGCAACATTATTTGGCTATAAACAGTTAAATCCCAAACTTGCCAACTCTACTACTAAGTTCGATAAAGGACCTAGACAATGGGATGGTTTAGACCATAAAGTTTTAACTCAAGTAATTCCTGCTTATTTATCAAGAATAGAAGCTGCTGTAACAGGTGGTCCTGAAAGATTCTTTGATTCTCATTCTGGCAAATTTACTAATGCTAATAAGATTAAAGCTATAGAAAAAGCTATAGACAGAAAGAATACTAAGAATGCAATGGCACCTCTTAGAAATGAGATGCTTAGTACATTTGCTATGGCTACTGGTAAAGATCTTAAGAATAAGAAAGATCTTGAACAGATGAATGGCTTTGTAAAAGATCTAGATAGACTAATGAGTGCTATATACGATATAGGATATCTAGATCAGAATACTATAAATAGTATAAGAACAAATAAGAACGGTAAATTTGCTAGAAATAAAGCAGTTGCTAGTATATTCGCAGACTTACTAGAATCTCAAGGTGTAAGAGGTACTACTAAACTAAACGTTGCTTCTAATGTAAATGCTGCTAAAAGAAGCAAACAAGAAATGATAAATGGAAATGAAGATTCTCCATATGCTCCGTATGCTCAAGCAAGAGCTATGAGAACAGATAGATGGGCTATCAATGGTAGACCTGGGTTAACAGAACGTTTTGATGGGAACTATCAAAAGACTGTTATAGATCTTCTTTCTGATATCAGAGATAATACATCCGGATTCTTAAGTGGTTTAAGAAGTAAGTTTGGTAGAAGAGGTAAAAGAGGAAGAGGAAGCAATTCCGGTACTATAGTAAATAATCATGGAGGAAATAAACGTGGTAAACACGATGAAACTCCTGAATATGAACAATCTAAGAAATTCCTCGGTGGTACTGCTAATGAAATAGACTGGTATAACTATATTGGATTTATAAATGGTATAGATTCTCATGATATTAACTGGGATAAACTTCAAGAGAGTGAAGGATACAGAAGAAGAGTATCAGAAAAACTAAAAGGAAGCTTCAACCAAGTTGGTAAAGTTAGAAAACAAGAAGATCTTCGTAATAATTCTGGTATGTTAGATTCTGTTGCTAACTTCCTTGGATTTAATGGCCCAGTTAAAGGAGTTCCAGAAGGTGTAGATCCAAATTCTGGTTTCTTTAAACAGTTAATGCAAGCTGGTAGTATTGGTGATAAAATCGGAGTTATATCTGCTAATATTAATAAAATAGCCAATGCTCCTAAAGCAGTTATGGAGAATCTATTTATGACTGCTGATAAAGCTATGTATAACATATTCTTCGATAAAGATACTAACGAGAAAGATGACCAGGGTAGACCTATTAAAGGATTATTCAATAAGATGACTCATATGATGGATAAATCTATGGATAACCTTAATAAGAAGATCAATGGTCTCTTTAAGTCTGTATATGAAAACAAGGATAAAATCCTTGGTAATATAGAGAACTTTGCGGAGAATTGGTTAGGAATTGACGTTAAAGGAATTAAAGAAAAAGTATCTGGTTTTACCAAGAATATGTTCTCTGGTGTAAAATCTGGTCTTAGAGGAACAGTTAATACATTCAAAGATGCTATTACTGGTACTTTATCAGATATTGGATTTGGTAAGAAATCTGGTTCTTCTACTAATACAGGTTCTACTAATAGAAGTAATAAATCAAGTGGTACTAGAAACGTAAAACGTGGTGGACTTGCTTTTATATCTCCTGGTGAAGCAATTATACCAGCAGATTTAAATCCATGGAATCCACATAGAGATCAAGTTAATAGAGAGCAACAGAGCCAGAATGAAGCTAGAATGAAACAACGCTTCGCTAGTGGATTAAAGTCTTCTGTTGGTAAACAACTTGCAAATACTATTCCTACACATGCTAATGGTACATTAAACTTCGATGCTGGTACTGCTCAGCAATTACTTGCTATACTATCTAGTGCTAATCCGCAAGATGTTGCATCTCTTGTAGGCCCAGTAATGCAATCTATGGGTATAAATCCAATAGATCTTCTTAAATACATTGCTGGTGGTGCTGGTACATTAGCAGGTAAAGCTGGGAAAGCTATACCATTAATAGATAATGATGCTAAGAAACAATTATCAGACGAATTAGTATCTAAGATATGGCATAGTAAAGAACTAAGAAAGAATAAAGATAATCAAGATATCTTTAAGAAGTTTATAGAGTCTGGTGGATATGATGTAAGCAAATTACCATCTAATGAACATATGAATCTATCTGATAGATCTCATAAATCTGGTCCATTAAATGGTATATTACAAGGTTTAGAAGTAATGACAGGCAAAGATCCTGTTAAAGCTGCTGGACAAGTAAAAGATTACGTTGTAAAGAATACACCAGAGATAGTTAAAGGTGGTGCACTTGGTGGTATACTGTCTACAGTATTCCCGCTTGGTGGTCCTTTAATGGGTGCTCTTGCTGGATCTGCTGTATCGCTTCTTTCCAAGAATAAAACCTTTATGGAGTATATGTTTGGTAAAGAAGTGGCAGACGGTAAAGGTGGTACTAAGAAAGAAGGAGGATTAATACCAGAAAGTTTCGTAAAGACTTTCGAGAAGTATTATCCTGATGCTAAGAAGTATGGTATTACTGGTGGATTAATTGGTATGATTACACCATTTGGCCCTCTTGGTGGTATCATGGCTGGTGTAGGTGCATCTATACTAAAGAACAATAAAACAGCTAATGATTTCTTATTTGGTGATAAGAATGGTCTTCTTAATAAAGATAGAAAAGCTGCTATAAAGAGAGCATTTCCACATATGGGTGCTGCAATGCTTGGTACATTCTTCCTTGGCCCATTTGGTTTATTAGGAAATGCAGCATTGGGTGCTGGTATTGGTTTACTATCTACTACAGAAACATTTAAGAGCATTATGCTCGGTAGAAAAGATAAACAAGGTAATCGTCATGGTGGCCTTGTTGGTGCTATTAGAAGAAATATAACGAATCCTCTTAAACGTACTAAGTTCGAGATAGCTAAATGGTTTAAAAACCAAGTAGCTAAACCTGCTGGACGTGGTATGTCTAATATAGGAAAATTAATCTCTAAGGAAATCTCTAGAGGAGCTAATGGTTTCTTTAAAGCTGTATCTAAGAGATTGTTTGGTGGAACTATATTTGAGAAAGTATTTGATAAACTAACTGGTGGTATTAGAAAAGCCGGTGGTGTAGGTGCTTGGCTTGGTAAAGGAGTAGGTAATCTATTCCTCGGTCTTCCAGCTAAAGGTATTGAAAAGCTAGGTAATGTAGCAGAACGTCATATGCTAAGTCGGGGTATGATGACAGATATGACTGCTGCACAAAGACTGCAAAGAGCTAGAGAGCTCAATATGAATGCTAATAAATATACTGGTGTAGATGCCGGTATAAATGATATAAGATCTGTAGATGATCTTAAGAGAGTATTTGAAACTTCTAAATCACTCTCTGATATACTAGAAAATGGCGAAGGTTCTATTAATAAACGTAAGAATGAAACAGTAGATGATATGATTTCTAAACTTTCAGAACTTTCTGAAGCAGAAGGTAATGAAAAGGTAGATTATTCTAAACTTGTTGGTTACGTAGATAAACTAAAGAAATCTAAACATGATGTAGATATCATGGACGTTATAAAGGATCTAAATAAAGATGAAAGTTTCTCCTCTGAGAAAGAAAAGGATAAAGTCAGAGAAATACTATTAAAGGGTAATGAAGAATTTAGAAATGCTGATGCATCTAGAAAGTATCTTAAAGGTGCCACTAGAGATTCTGCTATTGCTAATATGAGAGGTCTATTTGGTTCTACAATGACCAATGAAGACTTTATCAAAGAATTACCAAACATTACTAAACTTCTAGGTGCTGAATTGGGCATGAGAGAAGAACAAGATAAAACTAAGAAACTAGAAGCCGGTCAAGTCAGTAAAACTACTGAAGTTGATGAAGGTGTAAAGATAGAAGGCCAAGGAGAAGTTATAAATAGTCTAGAAGATATGAATGATTCTCTTAAGAAGATTATAGAGATCATGTCTGGTAGATCTGATAGTACGTGGTCCGGTCCTGGTACATTTAATGCAGATTTCAGAATTGATTCTGCTGCATATAATGGCGCTAAAGATCTAACTGCAGCATATACTGCTGGTGCTAGAAGAATGACAGATAGAGACAAAGCTGCTCTTCATGAACGTATGAAAAATACTAGAGAAAATATTGGTGCTACAGATAATAGTGCAGTACGTGGTCTATCTGATGAAATGCTATATAAGATGACAAAAGATACTAAGAATGATAAGAAATATATTAAGAATGCTAAACAAATGATGAGGCTTAAACAGTTCTCTACTATAAGTGATGATAATACTGCATTTATTAAAGATGCAGATGCTATACTTAAACTAGATGACTCTGGTGAGTTAATGCGCAGAATAGCAGAACTCACTCTTAGAGGATATACAATAGATCCAAAAGACTATAAAGATATTAATGATCTTCCAGAAGCTGGTTTTGATACAGCTGTTAACCTTGCTGATATCGGTGCTAGATTTGATGATTTTACTGTTTTTAGTGATATTAAAGATATAAATGATGCTAAAGCCAGAGATCTAATAGAATTTGCTCTTGTAAAAACTGGTAATGGAGATACACTAGTCGGTAATAAGATGACTGTATCTGAAATGGCTGATAGAATTAATATGACTGAATTCCAGAGTAATAGATCTGGTGGTGAAACCTATCAGCATATGCATGATAGACAGATTGCTACAGATTACTATGGAAACTATCAAAAATATGAATCTAATAAGAATGGTGTTGGATCTGCTACTGAAAGACAAGGTGGATATCGTACACCAGATCAAATAAAGAAAGATGATACTAATATTAGTACCAGTAATGCTAGAAAAGCAATGGGCAAAGATTCTATTATAACTAAAGGTGCTAAGAAGATATATGGTGCGGCCGGTGGAGTAATTTCTACTGTTGGAAATGGTATAGCTGCTGGTGCAGATTTTGTTGCTCCTGCATTTAATCCAGGTTCTAACATAAAAGCTGCTGGTAAAACTATTCTTTATGGAAGACAAGATGATCAACTAATACAAGATGTATCCAAAGTTAAAGCGAAAGCTTTAGCTCATCAGTTAACCATAGCGGTTATAAGAAATGCTCTTGCTAAATTTAATATAAAGAAAAAGTCAGAAGACTTTGTTGCTAATCTTATAGAGAGTCCAATTCAGTTTGGCCCAGCACTTGCTAAAGAGATTTCTAATGTTATTCAAACAGGTGATACTGATAGATTACTATACGTAATAAATACTATAGCAGAAAACAATCCAGAAGCTCTGCAATCATTCCAGGATAATAATGGTCCTGCTGATCAAGGTACTATAGGAAATATACAGAATGCTGGTCAACATGCATTTGGTTTATCAGCACTTGCTAATGGTGCTAAATCATTAGCATCTAAAGGTCTATCTGCTCTTGGGTTTACTGAATTAGCCGGAAATCTTATTGGAGGAAATAAAGACTCTGATAAAGACAAAGATAAAGATTCCGATACTACACAGGAAACTTCTACAAGTAATGCAGATACTACTAAGCAAGCTCTTACTACATCTGCTGATGTAAAAGCAGCTGGTGCTTCTCTTGGTCTAAATGGCCCAGCTTCTACTGGCGGAGATAATGTAACTCTTTCCAATAAAAAGAAGAAAACTGGAGATACTAGTACATACGTATCAACTCCATATGGTCCATTACAGTATGATACTTCATCTACTGATGGGCAGCCAATGGAATTAAAGAATAAACAAAACTTCGAAGTTAATAAGAAACTACAACATGATGAGCAGAGAAAAGAACGTTCTGTAAGTGCTCTAGAAAGAATAGCTGCTAAAATTGATAAATTACCATTAGTTGGTGGTGTTGCAGCTGCTGCTAAGAAAAAGGGTAAAGGTTTATTTGATATGCTGAAAGATCTGGCTAAAATGCCATTAGATCTCGCTGGTAATATATTAGGACTTCTTCCATTTGCTGGTCTTATTTTACCAACTCTTGCTGTAGGTGGTAAATGGATTGGAAAAAAATTAAATACTAAATTTAATCTAAGTGAGAAATTTAACGATACTAAGAATAGCTTACTAAAGAAAGTACTACCAGCATCTCTATATAATAGATTTGTAGCTCCTAAAGATGCTACTGGTGCTGAAGCTAAAGTAGAAGGACCAAAAACTAGTGGTAAACCTGCTAGTAGTTATGGTGTACCAGAACTAGGGGATCTAAAAGTAGACAGAACTGTTTCTGATCAAATGAAAGATGAATTTGAGAAGTACAGAAAAGAAGGAAAACTTCCTAAAGAAAAATTAGACGAATTTGAAAAGATGATCGCAGATCAAGAAGCTAAAGAAGTATCAGATGCTAGAACAGCTGCTCAGAAAAATCTTGTTGATGAAGCAGGAAATACTAAGTCTACTGGAATATTATCTACGTTTAAGAGAAAATTAGGAGATGCTGGTAAGTTTATTGCTAAACATGCTCCTGGTAGAATAGGCGGTACTATAGCTGCAGGTTTAGCAGCTGCTGGTATATATGGATATACTGGCTCTAGTCAGTATGAAAACCAGGGTATAACTGGTGCTGTATCTGATGCAGTAAACGGTCATAAGTTCGATGCCAAAGCATATGGAATAGATGATATCACTACAGAAGAACAGAGGACTGCTGACGCTCTTATAGAACACGATGTTCCTCCTGATCAAGTTGCTAACAGAATTTATCAGGTTAGACAACTTAGAGGTGGAAAGAATGGTACCAATAGCAATACTAAACCAGTTGAAAGAAAGAGCGAAAACTCTTATCGTTGGGATTGGATAAAAGATAATGCTCCATCAATGCTAGCTAGAATGGGTATAACTGCAGGTGCAGGTTTTGGATTAAATAAATTAGGAGTAAAGAGTGCATTTAAGAGAAATGGATTACTTGCTCTTGGTAATGTAGGTTATGATGTTCTTACTGGTCAAACTGATGAAAAAGGCGGATTAGCTTGGGATGCTGCTAAAACAATGGCACTTACTGCTGGTGGTGGATTTGCAACAGACAAAGCATTAGATTGGTTTGATAGAAGAAGAGCTGCACTACAAGGTCAGCAAGATATAATAAATGCTAAAAATGGTCCTATAGGAGAAGCTGTTAATGCTGGTCCATCAGCAGAAGGAACTCCTGAAATAAAAATGGATACATCCAAATCTGAAGCTATAAAGAAACAATACATGGAGTTAGAAAGAAATGGTAAACTAACTCCAGAAAAAGCGGAAGAACTAGAAAAGAAGATAGCTGAAGCTGAAGAGGCTGAAAAGAAAGCATTTGAAGAGGCTAAGGCTAAAGCATCCTCTAATTCTCCTAAACCAGAAACAAAATCTGGCACTCCTAAAGCTAAACCATCTCCAACTGCAGAACCTAAACCTGCATCTGGGAGTAAAGGTTTTATAAGCAGAAATCTAGGAAAAGCCAAAGATCTAGTAATGCATTCTAGAGTTGGTAAATATGCTATACCATTACTTGCTGCTGCAGGTATATATGGTGCTACAAGCAGTTCAGCAAATGCTGCTACTCCAGAAGCTGCTGGTGCTCCACAGGGACAACAAATGCAGCAATATCAACAGATGGTTGATCAAAATGGTAATGTAGTAGAAGTTCCAGTACAAAATCCAAATAATCCTAATGCTAAACCTGAAGAACAAGGTGGAGGATTCATGGATCTTGCTAAGAGTATACTTGGTTATCAAGTAGGTGCTAAAGTAGGATCTAAAATGGGTCATGGACATTCTCTTATTGGTGGTACATTAGGTTCTATGCTCGTTAGTGGAGACGAATTAACCCCAGGAAATATACTAACAAATCTTGCTTTAAACAAAGGATTTGAAAAGGTTATTGGTGGTATTGGAAGCGTTGGTTCTGCTGCATGGCAATCTGCTAAAACAGGATCTCTTTCCCCATTAAAAGAACTACCATCAAAAGCAATAGCTGATATAAAGAGTGCTCCAAGTTCTATGGTTGAAGGAGCTAAGAACTTAAAATCAGATGTTTTGAGTCTATTTAAACCATCTCAAGCTTCTGTTGAAGCAACAGAAACAGCAGCTGAAGCTGGTGCTAAACAAGCTGCTGATAATAGTCTAAAAGAAGCAGGGAAAACCGCTGTTAAAGAATCATTAGAAGATGGTGGAGCTAAAGCAGCAGAATCTAAAGGAACTGCTCAATCTATTATGGCTAAAGCTAAAGAATCTGTAAATAAAGCTATAAAAGCTGCTTCTAAATATTGTCCATCTAAAGGAGCAGTAGAAGCTCTTAGAGGATTTGGTAATAAATTACTAGAGAAACTAGCTTCCCCACAAGTAATGAAGAAAGCAATAACAATAATTTCTAAACAGACTGCTGGTTTAACAGCAGGTTCAGTATCTATGGGTATTGGTACTCTTGTAGTATCTGGAGCTATAGCTGTTACTTCATTTATAACTGCATATAATAGCGCAGATAAAATGCTTAAAATTCCAGAAGGATCTGCTACACAAGGAATGAAGATTCTTTGTGGTTTTGTAAGTTCATTATCAGCACTTCCTGGTATTGGTATACTTGCAGTAATAGCAGAAGACTATATACTTAAATTTGCTATAAAACATCTTGCTCCTGCATTTGGATTTAGCGAAAAGGATCTAGAAGCTCTTAGAGAAAAAGGAGATTCTGATGATAAAGAAGTAGGAGAAAAACCATTTAAGAAAGTAGTTTCTAAGATGAATGATGTTCAAGAATCTATTATGCAGTCTGTAAAAGGTACTGTAGGTTCTGTTGTTGCATCTGCATCTTCGGCTGCTGCTACAATGTCTGACTATGCTACTGCTGCTGCTAAAAAAGCAGGAAATATAGCAAGTTCTGTTACACAGACAGTTTCAAATGGTATTAATGCTATTGGTGACTGGATAAAAGATTCTACTATTTATAAAGGTGCTCAATCAGCTGCTAGCAAAATTGGTGATATGGCATCTAATGGTATACAGGCAGCAAAAGATTTTGCTACTAAAGCCAAAGACTATATTTCTGATAAAGCTAGCGGGGTTGCAGATTGGTTTTCTGATAAATATAATAAAGCTAAAAAATCAGTACTTGGTGAAGGCAAACATGGTTTACCAAGATATGGACGTGGGGATGTTGATATAGATTCGATGTCTTCTATAGAAGATATACGAAATGCTATAAGCGATATACCAAACGATCAAATAGCTTCTTATAATCAGATAAATGATTCTGATTCTCTAATGGTTGCTAAGGCAAAAGCCAAAAAGATAAGACAATTAGCCTCATCTAATAATACACAAGGACAATTCTATTCTCAGTTAGATCCTCAGTTTGCTATGGAAATGAATGTTCCTGGTGATACTGAGTATCAAACAATGGCAGATTCTGGATGTGGACCTGTTTCTGCTGTTAATGCATTAAGTTCTCTTGGAATAAATGCTAACCCAATGGATGCTGCAACGTATGCTATGGATAAAGGATACAAAGAAAACAATGGTGGTATAAGACCAGAATTCTTTGGAGACTTTATGGGAAATATGGGAGTACCAACTAAAAACCTACATAGTACAGATGACGTTACCAAATCGCTTCAAAATGGTAATCCTGTTGTTCTTATGGGAACAGATAGTGCAGGAGAAAGTTCTAGAACACCATATGCTGAAAATCCTCACTATGTAACCGCTACTGGTTTAGATGGTAGAGGAAATATGATAGTTCAAGATCCAGAATCTGATGAGCCTAATAAAGTATATAAAGCTTCTAATGTATTAAATAAATCTACTATAGCTATAGCTGCTGGTATGGGTAAATATAGTTACTCTAGATATGGTAGAGCCAGAATAGATGGTAAAAATCTTGTTACTTCTCCAAGCAAAATGACTATAAATACTCCTATAAATCAGAATAATCCTAGAAAGAATGGTTCTGGTAGAGGTAAATACGGTAGAGGAGGAGAAGTTGTTTCCAAAGAAAAGATGTGGGCATTAGCAAACTGGTGCTCTCAGAAGTGCGGGGTTGCTGCTGATCTTATCTATGGACAATGGTATCTAGAATCTGGTGGATTTAGTTCTCAGCTTGCTAGAGAAAACTATAACTTTGGTGGTATGACACAATCTGAACCTACTGGAGATCCAGCAGATAAACAACCAGATGGCGGAAATTACTATATGCATTTCTCTTCTCCAGAAGAGTGGGCAGAATACTTTGCTTGGTATCTAAATAGAGAAGATAATCCTACAGTTGGTGGTATGGGAGATCCAGATGAGTATGCAAAAGCTCTTAAGAGTAATGGATACATGGGTGCCGATACTTCTGAATATGCAGCTGGTATAAAGAATGGTATAAATAATAAACCATCTGGTGGACCAAATATGGGTCTTATAGATCAATCTAAATTTGGTAAGAGAGATCCAGGATCTCCATCTAAAGCTGCTCCTAATAGTAATGCAAATCAAAACAATGGTCAGAATAATGATAATTCTAAAGCAGTTCAAAGAGAACAAGCTAATATTGATACTACTTCTACAATTAAGAATGTATTTAACAATGTAATTGCTAAACCATTCTTAAGAGCTGTAGGATATAATGTAGATAATACTTATGGTAAAGGGAAACATGGAAGATCTAAATATGGAAGAAACAAATCTTCTATATCTATATCTCCAAGGCAAAGTTCTCCAACATCTCACCAGATTAATCGTTCAAATAAATTTAGTCCTATAAGATCTACTATCAATAAAGTAGGTAAAGGAATAAAGAGAGCATTTGGAAGATATAAATATGGTAGAGATGGAAATAATCCTCAGATTATCTGGGATTATCTAGCAGGTAAAGGACTAAGTTCTACACTAATAGCTGCTATAATGGGTAATATGCAAGCAGAGTCTGGATATGATCCAGGTGCTATAGAACCAAATGGTGAAGGTCATGGACTTGTACAGTGGTCCTTTGAACGCTGGAGAGGTCCTAAAGGTTTACAAGCATATGCTCAATCTAAAGGTACTGATTGGAGAGATATTAATACACAACTAGACTTCTTGTGGACTGAAATAGGCCCTGGTGGTCCATATAATAAATATGTAACACAATGCAACGGTATAACTGATATAAAAGATTGCACTAAACAATGGTATCTTGGTTATGAAATGGGTGGAGCTTCTGAAAATCAAATAAGATGGGATTTAACCCACTTAGATCGTAGACAGAGTGAAGCTGAAAAAGCATTTCAAACACAAGGTAAAGGAATAGCTACTAATGGTTCTAATAATAACAATAGTGGAGATAATGGTAAAAAAGATGGAGGTATTTTTGGTGCTCTTGATGGAATAATGGAAGCATTCACAAAAGCCATGAATCCATTCTCCGCAGATTCTAGTAATAATTCTAATAATAACAATAATGCCAATAATAATTCTCAAAATCCAAATGGTGGTAAAGATAATAAAGTAGGAAAATCTGATAAACTAGATATGGATGTTGTTCAGTCCAACCATCCAGAAAGTAACTACTTAACAAATCTAACAGATTTACAACCTGATGTAAATGCTGCTTTAAATATATTCGGTAAAGACTATAAACAACGCCATGGTGAAAAACTAATGATTACTGGTGGTGCTGAAAAATGGGTACATGCTGATGGTAAATGGAGTCATCATACTGGTTGGAAAACTGACTTGGTTGGTATAAACGATCAAGATGTACAACAAATGCACAATATGGGTGCATGTGTTAATAATGAAGGTGACCACTGGGATATAGACTGGTCTGGTCATGATACTAGAAGTGGTACCAATACTGGTGTAAATGGTGTTGGTGCACAAGGCAAACATTCTATACGTTCTCTCTTTGGTAGAGGAAAATATGGAAGATATAAATATGGTAGAGCTCAAGAAGAAAATTCTACTAATTCTAATAGTAGTTCTAATTCATCTACTAATAATACTACACAAAATACTTCATCTACTCAGCAAAATCCTGCTTCAAATACTAGCAATAATAATTCATCGTCTTCTAGTGGCGGTGCACTTGCTAATATATTTAAATCTGCTGGAGATACAGCATTTGCTCCTCTTAAAGCAGGTATGAAATTCTTTGGTGGTATGCTTAAGACTGCTATGGAAAATAGTGGTTTTGATGCTAACCAGAAATTCTTATTTGGTTCTAATAGAATACTAGAAAGTTTTGGTCTAAATAACGGAAATAATGGTGGCAATAATAGTTCAAATGCTAGTAATGGTGCTCTTAGCGGAGATATTCAAGCTGCTAGTAAATGGGCTGAAAGTATGGTTGGCCATACTGGTTATGGTGGTAATGGTTGTACAGAATTCGTAAAGAATTACTTACTACATGCTAATAGCCAACTTGGTAAATACATGCAAGATTGTTCTCCAATAATGGACCAGGTTAAGAAAGCTGCTGCTAACAATGGTGATAAGCCATATGAAACACTAATGTGGGTTCCAACTCTTTATGAGTGGGCTAAAGAGCAGAATGTGCTTAAAGGACCAGATCAGCCAGGTGCAGAAGGTGACGTATGTATCTGTAATGATATTGGTCACGTTGTTATAGCAGATGGCAAAGGTGGTTTCTGGGGTAACTCTTCCTCAAGAAACCAGATTATCCATTCTAATAGTATTTCTCAGACGTTTACTATCCAGGGTTATATACCAACAGGTTCTGGCTCTGGTACAGTATCTAATGATAAGAAAGTACTTACTGCTGCTCAATCTAACGCAGAAGCTGGTGCTACTAATAATGCTGCTTCTGGTAAACATGGTAGATATGGTAGAGGTCTTCCAGCATATGTAGAAGATTTCGATACAGCCAATAGTATGGATGCAGTGAATGTACCGTTTGATATAAAATCAGCTGCATCTAAAGATAACTTTAAGACTAGCATGTATGGTATGAGAAGACATAGGAAGAGACTATCTTCTGCTCCTGATACACAAAAAGCTATTCCAAAGATAGAAGACTTTAAACAAGAAGGCAATAATAATCCGTATACTAAAATATTTAGCACACAAGATGCTATGTTTGGCAATATGAATTCCATTGGAGAGATAAAAGAATTTATAAATTCTAATTACGATACTTCCAAGATTCCTGATTACAACATGATCAGTGATTCAGATGATCTTACAGTTGCTAAAGCTAAAGCTGCTAATATAGTTAAGAAATATCCTAAAAAAGCCGGTATGGGTAAATATGGTATGAGAAGACACCATAAGAACAGTGTTTCTGTTGCTACACCGGTTGTACAACAAAAAACATTTGCTCAAGATCCATATTCACGGATCTTTAATATGCAAGACTATATGTTTGGTGATATCAATTCTGTAAGTGAGATAAAGAAATTTATAGAAAGCAATTATGATCTATCACAAGTTGCTGATTATAATATGATCAATGACGATGATAGTCTTATAGTTGCTAAGACTAAAGCTTCTACTATAATGAAACAATGCGAAAAAGTTCCTGGTATAGACACTCCTACAGATAATACTCCTTCTACTACACAAAGCTCTACACCAGCAATTACACAGACTAGAACATTTGATAATTCTAAGTATGGACAGATATTTGGTATGCAAGACTACATGTTCGGTGATATAAACTCTGTAAGTGAAATAAAGAAGTTCATCGAAGATAATTATGATGTATCACAAATCCCAGATTACAACATGATCAATGACGATGATGATCTGCTCGTGGCTAAATCTAAAGCTGCTAATATTGTTAAACAATATACTAAAATCCCAGGAATGGGTAAAGGTAAATATGGTAGAGGATTAGGTGGATTTATTTCCAAAGCTAAGAATCTATTTAGCAAAGCTAAAGATATTTGGAATAAGATTAAACCATATAAAGATAAGATTAGTTCTCTCTTCCATCATAAAAAGAAAGACAATAAGTCTATAAATAATGATACTAAAAAAGATCCAAAACAACTAGAAGAAGAATATCTAAAAGCTCATCTTATAACAGCAGACGTAGAGTCTATGAAGACCAAAGATGAAATAAAGAATGCTATAAAAGATATTCCAGAAGATTCTATTCTAGAATATAATAAGATCACTGGTGAAGATGATCTTACTGTTGCTAAAGCAAAGGCTAAGAAGACTATAGAACTTTATAACGAAGAAGTTAGAAAGAAAGCCAAAGAATATGCTGCTAATGGCGGAGAAGATAAATCCAAGACCAATGAATCAAATGCAGAATCTTCTGATAAGAAAGAAGAACCTGTAGTAGATGAAATTGCTCCTAACGGTGAACATTATACAAAGAATGACGTAGATTATCTACTTTCTAAAGGATATACAAGAGAAGCTGCTATAGAACTTCTCTCTAAAGATAAGAAATATACTACTAAGAAGAAAGACGGTAAAAATGAAGAAGTTGTTGAGGAAATAGCTCCTAACGGTGAACATTATTCCAAGAACGATGTAGACTATTTAATGAATAATGGTTATTCCCGTGAAGCAGCAATTGCTCTTCTTTCTAAAGATAAGAAGTATACTGAGAAACCAGAAGAGAAACAAGAAGAAAAGAAGAAACTAAATAGAAGAATCACTGATACATATGCAGATGATTATGATACTCCAGAAGAACGTCAAAAGGCTAGAGAAGAAAATGATGCTAAACTAAAAGCAGAAAAAGAAGCCAAAGAAAAAGAAAAGAAGAATAGATCTTCTAAAGATAAAGATGAAGAAGTTGTTGAGGAAGTTGCACCAAATGGTGAACATTATTCCAAGAACGATGTAGATTATTTACTATCTAAGGGTTATAGCAGACAAGCTGCTATAGAACTACTTTCTAAGGATAAGAAATATACTGAAAAACCAAAAGATAAGAAAGATAAAAAGACTAGTAAATATGCTGCTGAAGTAGCACCAAATGGTAAACATTATACAAACAATGATATACAATATCTATTAGATAAAGGATATAGCAGACAAGCTGCTATTGAATTGCTATCTAAAGATAAGAAGTATACAGAATCTACTGATGATGATGAAGACGAAGATGACGAGGATGAAGAATCTGATAATGATTCCAAGAAGACTAGAAGACGTAGGCATCGTCGTCGTAGACTAAATGTTAGAATAACAGATACAAGAGCAGATGATGAAGAAAATGCATCTGAAGAAGAATCTGAGAAACAACTAGAAAGAAATGATAGACGTTTACGTAGACGTAGAAGACACCGTAGACGTTCTGAAGATGAAGACTATGATGAAGACGAAGAACTAGAAGAGGAAGATTCTAAAGATAAGAAATCCAATAAGTATTCTAAAGTAAAGGCTCCTAATGGAGAATACTATGAGACGAATGATATTAAATACCTGACAGATCATGGTTACTCTGAAAAGGCTGCTATAGAATTACTTTCTAAGGATAAGAAATATACTACGAAGAAATATCATCATAAGAGAAAGTATTCCAAGATACAGGCTCCTAATGGTGAGTATTATTCAAATAACGATATAGATTATTTGATGAATAATGGATATACTAAGAAAGCTGCTATAGAGTTACTCTCTAAAGATAAGAAATATACTAATAAGAAAGACGATAGAAAAACTGCTATCGAAAAGATAGGAGATAATGCTTCTTCGGTTACAAAGGTTTCTACAAGTACAGCTGATGCTAAAGCTGCTGAAGAGAATCAGAAACTTAAGCCAATAGATGTAAATGTAGATAATCTTAGAACCAAAGAAGAATTTGATGAAGCTCTTAAAGATATACCAGAAGATAAGATTCTTGAATATAATAAGATTCAAGACGGTGATGATATATTAGTTATGAGAGCTAAAGCTAAGAAGACTATAGCTCTTTATAACGCATACGTTAAAGACCATAATGACAAGATTGATAAAGCTGAAGCTGAGAAGAAAGCTAAAGAAGCTAATAATAAAGATGCCAAGACTCCTAATAAGGAAGAATCTAAGAAGAATGAAGAAGCTGTCTCCGTTGGTAAGAAAGACGAAGAAAAGGATTCTAAAGATAAGGATAAAAATAAAGACGAGAAGTCTAAGACTAAGGAATTTGAGTATAAAGATGGCAAGAAGCATAATATGAAGCTTTCTGATAAGGTAGCTCCAAATGGTATGCATTTCTTACAAAATGATATAGATTATCTTGTTAACAAAGGGTATTCTGAAGATGATGCAATTGCTCTTCTTTCTGAAGATCCTCGTTATAAAGAAGAATCTGATAAAACTAATAATGATAATAATGGTGATAGTACACCATCTGGTGCAGTATCAGCAAAGACTAAAGAGAATAAGAAATCTAAAATAGATGATCTTATTGCTAAACAAGAAGAAACAAATAAACTTCTTGCAGCAATACTTCAGATAGCAACTCAGTATGTTGGTAATACAGCTGCTGCTCCTGCTAATAATCCTAAAATTAATGCTAATGAGACTAAGAACGTTAATACTGGCGAAGTTGGTTCTGATATTTATTCTATCAAATCTGCTCTATCCAAGAAATATGGTGGTAGTAAATTTGGTTTAGGTGATGGATATATGAGACAATCAACTGGACGTAGTTATGAGACTATATTTCATAGCTTAGATTTAATATCTACTAGATAATTTTATATACTAAATTTATAAGGGGTAGCATGAAAGTGCTACCCCTAAACATTTTTGTAATATCAGAGAGGGTGAAAATAAACAATGGTTAAATATAAAGTAATGCATAATCCTATATTAGTAAGAAGTCTTCCAGATCCAGCCGCTAATACTGTAAATGCCCTTCCTGCAGGTAGTACTTTTCTAGTAGATCATGAGAAAAACGGTTGGTTAGTTACTATAAGTGGGTTTTATGTATTTAAAACAGATAATTTAAAACCAATAAATTCTGACGGAACTATAGATACAGATGAATTAGTTAATTTTGAAAGAACCCAAAAAGAAGAAGAAAAACGTAGAAAATCAATACTGGATCAAATGATAGCATTTGATGAAGATACTGGTGATGATACTGATGATTCTTCAGATGATGATAGTAAAACAGATGAAGAAAAAGAAGAGGAAGCAACGGAGAAACAATTAGACCAATTAAATGAAAAATACCAGGGTAAAGCTGTCACTGTATCAAAAGGTACAATGTATTATGTACTAGATGATAGTGGTCAGTTTGTTAGAGACTCTGCTGGTAATCCTGTTATGAAATCAGTACCAGAAGGACTAGAAAAAGAAAAAGGGAACGATTCTATGATAGAATACATAGATAACAATGGTTATGTATCTATCATATATAAAGGTGAACGATATGTAGTTAATGGTGAAAATGCATCTGCTGTATTAGATCCTAAAACAAAGAAATACGAGCAATTCTCTATTTCTGATTCTATGTATACTAATAGACAATTTTCTGACTTAAAGTATGCTATAAAGAATATAGGTAAAAATGTATACGAACAAATAGCATCTATAGATCAGATTGATATTACAACTTCTAGATCTATATTTGGACTTCCTTACCAATATCTTCCTATAGCAGATAATAGGCTAGATAAAACATTTAATGAATCTTCTTTTGGTAGAAAATTTATGGAGAAGATAATATCTAGAGCTCCTATACTTATAATGCAACCTGGAATACCTGAATTCTTAAGAGGATATACAGAGAAGCAACAAAACTACGTATTAGAGAAACTAATGAGTATAGGTGATAGTGATAAGTCGCAACTAGAATCTATGATAAAAGGTTCTGGTCAATACTATACTTTCAAAACAACTCCAGTAGAATACTATCAATCAGTAAATGGTATGTGTAGAGTTGTAGCAGAATTATTAGGCATTGGTGACGTAGCAATGCCTATAAAATCTAATCCTGGTATAACAGGCAATAATCAAACATTTAGTAATTTTAACTGGGAAGAAGCATCACAACACCCATGGGCAGGATATTATCAAGGATGCGTTTGTTTTTATATAAATTCAGAAGCTCAAGTACAAGAACAATTCTCTAATGGTACAAGAGCATCAGAATTAGCTGGTAAAGTAAATCAGATTTCTGATCAAGCTATGGAAATGCAATTTATATTAGGTGGTGTAAAATCTGCCGTTGGTGCTAATATAGGTGGAGATCTATTAGGTAAAGCACAAGAAACACTAAAATCTGGTGAATCAAGAAACGGCTCTGGTATATTGCAATCTGTAGTAAAGAATCTATCTACCATGATGGCTGGTGGTAAGATGATATTCCCAGAAATATGGTCTGATTCATCATTTGGTAGATCTTATAATATTACCATAAAACTAGATTCCCCAGATTGTGACAAAGTATCTATCTATCTAAATATAATAGTTCCTCTTATCCATATACTTGGATTAGTACTTCCTAGATCTGTTGGTGATAACTCTTATATATCTCCTTATCTTGTTAGAGCATTTTATAAATCCATGTTCCATATAGATATGGGTATTATAACTGGTTGTGATGTAGTAAAAGGAGATCAGGGAGCTTGGACCCAAGATGGTTTACCAACACAGGTTACTGTACAGCTTACTATAAAAGATTTATATTCTGTAATGTCTCAAGCATTAAATAATGGTACTACTGATATACTTACTAATCCTACACAATTAGATTATCTTGCTAATCTGTGCGGTATAAACATAGCACCAGCTAATATGATGAGAAGTATAGACCTTTGGTGGACTATTCATGGTAAGAATAGAGTAGTAGATGCTGGTTTAAATGTATGGAGTAAATTTGCTCAAAATGTATTTAAACAATGGCAAAATCTAAGAAATCCTCAATGGACAATGTAAAGTAAACTTTTTTTCATTTACATACTATAATAGTGAGTAAGGAGATTAAGTCTCCTTACTCAATTTCGTGTCTAAAGATTCTTTACAAAAGAAGGAGGAAACTATCATGATTGGATTTATTGGTGGTATGCTTGTTGGTTCTGGAGCAACTTATCTGTTGTCTCCAAAAGTCAACAAAGCTGTCAAAGAAACTCTTGCTGATTTGCGTTATATCGCAGAAACAGATGAGGAAATCAAACGTCGCTGTACGCGGCAGCTCTATGAGTGGTATGTATCCGGTGAGCTTGATCGTCGTATCGCACAACTTCAGAGTGGCCGCACCGTAGATATTTCAGATAGTGTACTAGCCACTGCTAATTAATAATAAAGAAAACAACTGCACCCAGCCAACTTATAACAAAATCCAAAAACCAAACGGAACCCATTAAAAATAACTCCGTCCCCTATCGGAGTTATTTTTTTAATCATACCCTAACTTTAAATTAACCCTCAAGGAGGTGATTAAAATAAAAAGCAGGAAACAGAAAGCAAAAATATATGAGTCTAAGTACTCTGATATACCAAGAGATTATTATGAAAGACTAAACTGGATGTATGATAAATTCCATATAACAGAGTCTAAAGCAGATATTATCTACAATACTAAAAACCAAATGCTAAATGCTATACAATACTCGCAAGAGTACTTTGTTATTTTGTATGAAGAACCAGAAGGATCTCCACGTCCTAGAGCTAGATTTGTTAATAAATCTAATTTATCTTCCATGGCTAAATCTAATCCTGGTTTTATACAAGTATATTCTCTAACAGGTGCTTCAGATAGAAAGTTCATGAAGCGTCTAATAGATGATAATGATCTATTTCAATTAAACTATTTAATCAATACACCATGCAATGTATCATATGATGCTTTTTTTAAAACACCTTCTTCTTTTAATACTATAGATACCTATATGGCAGAATTAGGAATTATACGTCCTATATCTAAACCAGATTTTGATAATATAGAAAAGAAATATTCTGATATGTATAATGGTAATGTATGGCTAGATGATTCTTTTGTTATAGAATCACATACAAGAAAATTCTATTCTATTCTTCCAAGAGTAGAAATTACTCTAAAATGCTTAAATATGTTATATAACAAGTATCAGTACGATTCTGTTTCTAAACGTATAGAAGAAGGAAGTACTGTAGATTATTTTAAAAGGGGAATTAATTAATGAGTTATCAAAGAGCAGATAAAATGGAAAATGATATAAATAGACTTCAGGATATAAAGATTAAGATACTAAATGCTGGTATGTTAAATGAAGATCAGTTGGCAAATATAGCAAATTATCTTAATCCTAAACTAACTCTAATATCAATCCATAAAGGAATAGATATTCTTATTACTTTAGGATATGATACATCTTCCATGGACCCAGTATCTGCAATGACTTATACATATGAATCAGTTCATGACTTTATGCAATATCATTGGGAAATTATGAAAACAGTACTATCTCCTGATGAGATAAACTTTATAGAATCAGATTATAAATATCTCAATATGCTATACACGGTAGAAATATTCAAAGATCATGTAATAGTACGTATTTAATATATCTAAAAAGAGCATCCTCTTAGTTGAGGATGCTCATATTTTTATCAAAAAATTTTTAAAAATTACAATTTTTATTTTCTAATGAAATTTTAATTTTTCAACCCTCTTAATTCAAGGGCCCGCCCCGGAATAATGACAACTTTCTAATCTAATTTTAATGTGGTAAAATTTTTTTCAGTGACATATTATTATTAAAAAAGTATATGTTTCTAATACTTAGAAACTATACATACACCTACGTAGTAATCTAACGATTACTACTACAGTAGAAAAAAGAAAGAACTAATAACAAATACTAAACATACACTATACCTGTATCATAATCTAAACATAAATGATACTTGTATACGTGGATACACCTAGTGACATACTATAGATTTTTATACTCTACTGCTAACGCAGTAGAGTATAAAAAATTAATTATTACCCGAAAATTATCATGGGAATATTAGGGAGACTACATTATATTGTTTTTAGTTTTTAATTTAGTTCTCTCTTTCTTACTCCTTCGTATTACTTAGTTAGTAAACTTTGAATATTCATCGTTAGTCACACGTAACCCCGGAGGTTTAAGTACCTCCGGGGTTACATGCTCATCAGACGACATAAACCTGAAATCCCATAAGCCCATTTATTGGGCTTATGGGATTTAATAAATATAAAATACACTAATAAAATATTATATATTTATTAATAATTAGTTAATAAGTTAGTAAAGTTTAATTTTACCGGTAGAGATAGATTCCCGAGACATTTTGTTAATAATCACTTAATAATATAAGGAGGATATCTAAGCATGTCTATATTTCTAGATGAATTACAACCTCTTAGACTGTTTAGAGGTAAGTTTTACTATCCTATAG
>Ga0256404_1004424_pt1 | contig 26659 bp, 31 predicted proteins | sample RumenRJG_01DNA_FD_185990 | JGI IMG/M metagenome (GOLD analysis project Ga0256404, IMG submission 185990) | Bovine rumen microbial communities from Lethbridge, Alberta, Canada - RJG_01 | ecosystem: Host-associated > Mammals > Digestive system > Stomach > Rumen | place: Canada: Alberta | collected...
AGTCGTGAAAACGGCTTATCGGAAACGCATGCTAGCATGCTACACGCGTTTTGTGCTTGTAACTCTATACGTTTGCCGCTCACGCGGCAGCACAAAACGCGTGTTTCCGTAAGCCGTTTCGCTCCCTTGCGCCATTTTAAATATAAAATCAATTATAATGCGGAAACCCTGACAGTCGCTCAAATAGCTCTTGACTGAAAAAGTTTCTGCTGTCTTGACTGAATCTTTGAATCATCTTACAATATGTTACTATGTATAGCAACGGTGCGTTTGAGAAGATTTTACATTCATTTGAGCAGTACTACGATATCTCTAAAGATGTTGACGCTCCTTTCGTTGCCGAAGCTATTTTTAAATCCCACAATGAGCAGTATTTTTTGGTCAAAGCCGCAAAAACCGCGGACATTGATTCAAATGAATTCGTTTTCTTCTATATAAATAATGAAATCCATGCAGAAAAACTTGTCGAGCTTTCAAATCTTGCTTGGGAGCGAGGGCTTTCACGGGTTTCACCTTATTATGGTCATCGCAATTCTGACGTCACATTGATTATCCTTTCTGACAAAATCGAAGAAGAGTCTTTCAAAAAAATCAAAAAATTAAATCTCTACAAATCATATAAATTCGGTCTTTATGGCTGGAGCAGTTTTCGGGCATTAGCTTACGAAACTTCGACAGGTCGTGCCGCAACAAATCGTCGTGGCTCAGACTTGAAAAAGCTCGTGGCTTCGCTATAAAAAAAGTTTCCGCTTCCGCGGTGGAAAAAGGAGTAAAAAAATGACAGCATTGTTTATCATTCTTGCTGCAATCGCCTTGCTTTTCTGTGGCTATGTTTTCTATGGCTCATGGTTGGCAAAGCAGTGGGGCATTGACCCTGCACGAAAAACACCTGCTGTAGAAAAGGCAGACGGTGTTGATTATGTTACCGCAAAACCAGCTGTTTTGATGGGACATCACTTTTCTTCAATCGCTGGTGCCGGCCCGATTAACGGCCCGATTCTGGCTGCAGTTTTTGGCTGGGTTCCGGTATTCTTGTGGTGTGTAATCGGCGGTATTTTCTTCGGTGGCTTGCAGGATTTCGGTTCATTGTTTGCTTCTGCCCGAAATGAAGGAAAATCAGTCGGTGAAATCATCAAGGCTTCAATGGGCAAAACTTCAAAAAAATTGTTCATTATTTTTGCCTTGCTCGTTTTGATTCTGGTAATCGCTTCATTCGTAAACGTTGTTGCAGGTACATTCCTCACAAAGCCGGATGCTGCTGGAAATCTCGTTACTGGCTTCGTAACAAAGGCTCAGGGACTCACAAACAACCAGACAACAGCAATCATTTCTGTTCTCTTCATTTTCCTTGCTATCGCTTACGGCGTTCTTACGAACCGATTTGGCGTTAAAACTTTGCCAGCTACAATCATCGGAATTATCGCAATCGCAGGAATCATCGTTCTTGGTTTGAACGTTGGTTTTGCTCTCAGCCGCAACGCATGGATTGTTATCATCGGTCTTTACATCGCAATCGCTTCGCTTATTCCTGTCTGGATTATGCTTCAGCCTCGCGATTATCTTTCATCATATTTGCTCTATGCAATGATGCTCATCGCTCTTGTTGGCATCGTAACTTCTGCATTCCGCGGAAATGTTAAATTCTCAATTCCTGCATTCAACGGCTGGAAAGTTGGAGCAAACTACATGTTCCCGACATTGTTCATCACTGTTGCCTGTGGTGCCTGCTCAGGCTTCCACTCGCTCATTGCTTCGGGAACTTCTTCAAAACAGCTTGACAACGAAAAGCACGCAAAGGCAATCGGCTACGGCTCAATGCTCATCGAGTCTGCACTTGGCATCATTTCTTTGATTGCTGTTGGTGTTGTCTGGGAAGCCTGGGGTAAAAAAGAATTCGGCTCTCCATCTGCTGCTTTCGGTGCCGGTATCGCAACTTTGTTCGGCGAAAAGGGAACTCCTGTTTACAACACAATCAGCGCGCTTCTTACACTCGCTGTTTCTGTATTTGCACTCACATCTTTGGACTCTGCAACTCGTTTGAGCCGATTCATGTTCTCAGAGCTTTTCCTTAAAGATGATGAGCCAACATGGAAAGACGCAAAAAGCCCTGTCCGCAAGATTCTTGCAAATCCTTTCGTTGGAACTGCATTCATGGTAATCGTCGGATGTATCTTGGGCGGCCTCTCACTTTCTCAGATTTGGGGCTTGTTCGGTGCTGCAAACCAGCTCCTGGCAGGTATCGCGCTCATGGCTGTAGCTGCATGGCTCGGTGAAGTTGGAAAGAACAACAAAATGTTCTTCATTCCGACAATCTTCATGCTTGCCGCAACTTTGACACAGCTTATCCTTACTGTAATCGGAAAGGTAAAATTCATTGCTGCCGGTCAGTTCACAGCTGCAAATCCTGCATGGGGTAACTGGTTCCAGCTCTTGTTTGCTGGAGCAATGGCAATTCTTGCAATCGTTCTTGTTGTTGAGGGTGTAAAGACATTCTCTCGTCAGTGCAAGAAATAAGATAACAGCTAAAAACTAGCTGGATGGGGCCTGCTTTTCGCGGGCCCTTTTTTTGTGTGGGATGAACCGTAATGAGAAGATTGGCAAATTTTAGGTTTATCGCCGATTTTCTCATTGATATTTCTTTTTTTGAATTATCCTAAAATTGTTTTTATAATCAATATATTCCTTACATTTTTCTTCAAGAAGTTTAAAATCATTACAACGCTGGCTTAATTTAGATTTTCCATCATTTGTCATTTTGTGTTCATAGACAGATTTTGCATTTTCTAAAATTAATTGTGACTTCTGTCGAATTATACGATATTCTGCACGAACAAGATTTTTATAATGCTCATTTTGTAAACTTGATATATCTACTTGTTTACAAATATTAATCGGTGCCGGGAACATATTATTTAAATTGATTACTGAATATGTACCGAGTTTTATGAAATCTACAGTTTCTGTTAATTTTTTATGTTTAGGTTTATAAGACGAAAGCGGAGCAAAATAATCAAAACCATTAATTTTAAAAATGATTCCAACATATTTCCTTGAAAAGACTTGCGTGATTTTCTTGTTACGAAACAAATGCTGTTCAAAAGTTGAGAGAAATTGTATATATGTTGAATCGATTTCGTATATAGATAAAGATTTCATAAAAAAAAGCGCCGAAACAGTAAAAACTGCCTCGGCCGTATAAATTTCGCAGTTAAAGGCGCGATATCCTTATGACTGTAATAATAATAATAATATACCTATAAGTCAACTCTTTATTCTATTTCAAAATACAATTATTGAACTTCGTTCATTGTTAAGGCGAAGGACATAAGAAGTTCTTGGTCTCGTTCGGAAAGGTTCGCAAAAAGGTTTAGCAGTTTTCTTGCTTTGATTTCTGTTGCTTGGTTTATAACTCCGAGTTTGGGATTAGCTTCAGTATCTTTATTTATTTCGCCAGTGACAAGATATTCTACAGAAACGCCGAGAACTTTAGCAAGCTTTACCGCAACTTCTGCTGACGGAATACAAGACTCAGATCCGACATAACTGTCCATAGATCTCTTGCTGATTCCAGCCTGCGCTGCCACTTCCTTATCTAAAAGGCCGCAGAATTCAATTTGTTCGCGCAATCGTTCCCGAAAAGTCATAATTTACAATACCATTATTATGTTATTCTAAAACTTGCAAATACGGAAATTTAGTGATAGATTAAAATAATCACAAAAAATAGTGATTGATTTAGAAAATCGCGGTATTTTGTTATTCTTGCAATATGAGGAGTATCTTATGAAAAAAATCCTTTCATTATTACTGATTGTATTAAGTTCATTATTCATTCTATTCAGCGCAGTTTCATGCGCCGGGGAATCATCTGACAGTGGAATTGAATCTCATGCAAATGGGAAAATTTCCGGCACGGTAACATTCAGCAACGTGGATTCTTCCTCGAATGGCGGAATCATCGTGACTCTTGATAAAACCGACGGACTTCGTTCAGTAGCGGTAGCTAATGCGGTGGAAAGTCGCAGTATTAACGGAGCTTCCAGAAGCGTAGTCGGCACAACACTTACCAAAAGCGATGGCTCTTATCTTTTTGAAAATCTTGAAGCAGGAACCTATACTGTTTATGCTGCAAGTCCTTATTCAAGTGAAAAGGCTGTCTGCGCAAACGTTGTTGTCCGTTCTGCTCAGACGACAGTTGCAGATTTGTTGAATCTTACGGCAACTGGAAGCATATGCGGAACTGTGACTTTGGACGGTACAAGAAGAGGAAATACTGGATTTTTGGTTTTCGTTGCAGGTACAAGTTTTATGGCGATGACGGACGATTCTGGTAACTACAAGATTTCTGACGTCCCAGCGGGCAGTGGCTATCAGGTTGTTGCGACAAAAAATGGAATAATTCACTCTTTGAGCTCAAATGTCACTGTAACTGCCAATGGTTCTGCAACAATGGCAGATAATAATTTTACGAGCGAAGAACTTGAATCTGGACTGAAGGGTGAAAAGGGAGATAAAGGTGATGATGGAACTCCTGGAAGCAAGGGTGAAAAAGGAGACACTGGAGCACAGGGAATCCAAGGCAACAAGGGCGCAGATGGAAAAGACGGTGTAAGTATTGTATGGCTTGGTGCATTTGACTCTGCATCTGAAATAACTTCCCCAAAGTATCTGAACGCATATTTTAATAAGACTGACGGATGCTCGTATATTTACACTGGCAGTGAATGGACTCTGCTCGCCCGCTCTGGTGCAAACGGTAAAGATGGAGATACTGGAAAATCAATCCTCTGGAAGGGTGAAGTTTCATCTGCCCCATCAAATCCAGAGCTTTACTGGGCTTACTACAACACTGGAGATGGATGTTCTTACATCTGGAATGGTTCTGCATGGAATCTGCTTGCGAAAGCTGATGCTAAAGGCAGTAAGGGTGAAAAGGGTGACTCAGGAGACAAGGGGGCGACCGGAGCAACTGGTGCTACAGGCTCTACGGAAGCCACTGGGGCTAAAGGTGCGGACGGAGTTTCAATCGTCTGGAAAGGTGAGCTTGATGCTGCTCCTGAAAATCCGAAAGTCAACTGGGCTTACTACAATAATTCAAACGGCTGTTCTTATATTTGGAACGGTATTTCATGGAACTTGCTTGCAAAGGTTGGTGTCGACGGACAGAGTGGTGGTGGCGATTCAGGTGCAAGCAGCGTATCAGCTCGCACAAGTGGATCTGTTGTAGGTGTTGTTCTTGACAACAAGGGTGAGCCTGTAGAAGGAGCTACGGTAACACTTGGTAACAAAACATCAAAAACAAATCGCGGCGGGGAGTTTGAGATTACAGGGGTTAATCCAAATGACTCAAAACTGATTGCTGTAGCTAAGACTGTTGCAGCAACAACTGAGACAACAAGCGATATAGGCTATACATTGACAGTAAAAAAAGACGGCTATCTTCCTGGACAAATCACTGGTATCTATGTTACATATTCAGATACAGAAGACCCAGAAGTAACACGTGCAAACGCTCTCCTCTACGGATTGGAGTATGACTATCAGGATGTTCTCAAAGCTTATGCGGCAACTTTGACAGATTCAAATACAACTGCTACAACAAGTCAGAATGGTTCAGATGCTGACCGTGTTTTCAAAGACATCTCTGAAGCAATCAGCGCATTGAAGAGCATGTACAGAACACGAAGCTACACTGAATATTTCTCAACATTTGGTTCAATTAGAGGTTTGATTCCTCTTGATGCTTCCCTCAAAGGATGCATTAAACTCAATCTCAAAACAAAGGGGTGTTCTGTTTACGATGCTGACACATATGTTCCATCATCAAAACCAACTATCTATGTTTCTTACAGATCTGGTACTGCTGATTACACTTGGGCTACACGGGCTGATGATAACGGCAATTTCGAGTTCAAAGAAAGTCTTCCGTCTGGAGTTGCTCTTATAATTTCTGTCGACTCATTCCAGGAGACAATCGCAGAGGGCGAAGTTGTTAACGACTACAGCTTCTCTTCTGATTCAATGATTATTATTGTTGATAACTCTGGTGCTGAGGCATCTGGTGTTGTTAATACAGTTACTCTTGACAGCAAAGACGTAAACCACGAGACATACCGCTTCTTGCTCTTCGCACAAAAAAACGACAAACTCTGGGTTACAAAGACAAACACTGAGACAGCTGCTACTGGCGTATTGCTCTCAAAGGCAGACCCTCTTACATTCACATTCAACAAGGCAATGAAAAAAGTTAATGCAACAGCTTCAGGAATCTCTAACCTTGTAAAAGATGCTTACACAGCAACTTTGAGCGATGATAAAAAGACTGTAACATTTACTCCTAACATTGGATACTGGATTCTTGATGGTGATTCTCAGGCTATCACTCTTACAGTTGAAGCAGAAGACGGTGCAGTAACTCTCTTGAAAGACACATTCACAGTTTACTTCGACAACAAAGTTTGGGTAAGTGTCAAAGACTTGAGCTGCGATGCTCACAACGACGTTCGTGCTCTCTCTGAGCCAATCGTTCTCGTATTCTCTAAACCAATGAACGAGAAGATTGATGTTACTCTCGCAAACAACAATACTGCTTACGCAGAGAAGTGGAATGAGGACTTCACAGAGCTCACTCTTACACCGGATGCAAAAGTTGGTTACTGGGATATCGGTTCTAACACAAGCATTGATATCACTGTTGCTACAGCATTTGCTAACTCTAACGATTCTTATATCAATACATTTGGATATTGGAAAGTTGGTGCAGATGATTCAGGTTCTAAACTCACAGTTAACTTCGACAACTACAACGATGTAACAATCGAAAAAGCAGCTGCTGGATTCACAGTAACATTCGCAAAAGCAATCAAAGCACAGGCAGAATCTGAGCTCAAAGAAAACCTTACAATTTACAAGGCTGGTACAGTTTATGCAGAAAAGTACACACCTGTAAGTGAAGATAAAGTGACAGATGCTGTTCTAACTCTCAGTGCTGACGGAAAAACAATCACTGTAACTCCACAGAACACAGAGTTCGCAAAGTATGGATACTACGCACTTTCATTTGCTGATGGCAAGTTCATTGCAAAGACAGGAGAAAGACTTCCATGTAAACCTGCAATAGCAAAAAGTGTTGAAGTATTCGAGACGGGCAAAGAATTAACTCCATTCGTAACAACATTCATACTTGGTACAGAGTTCAAGTATACAGCTGTTGCAGTTGTTGACAAACTTCCAGGGACAGCCGTTGCTTCACGTGCAATCTACGTAGACAACGACAAGTATCTCAAGATTGCATTCAACAAAGCTGTAAGAACTTCTACTCTTAAAATCAATACTACTACAGTTACAAATTATATCGATGGAAAAGACGTTTACCTCCCTCTTGCTAACATAGCTGATGATGTTGCTGTTAAAGTTTATGGAGATGTAACATCTACTGACGGTCAGATTTGGGATCTTTCAAGTGCTACTAAAGCATTCGATACTTTTTACAAAGTTAACAAACTTTCTTATAAGATGGTTGAGACAAGCCTCTACCAGGTAAAAAAAGCTGTCGCTGAAGGTTCTGCTAGTTCTTCTGCTGGTAACGATACTCTTATTAACAAGATTGCTCCTGAAGAAACAACAATCACATTCACATTCGACCAGAATATTGAAGATGCAACATGGTCTGCTGAGTTCTACGATGAACACAATGTTGATAAAAAGAACCTTGACCAGACTCCATACGTAGCAACTACAGCAGCAGCTGGAAAAGTTGTTACAGTTACATTGTCTGGAAAAGATCGTGACTTCAATGCAACATATTATCTCTCACTTAAAGCTACAAAAGGCTCAGGTGATGACATAGTAATTCTCTACGATTCAAGCATATCTGCAACTTCTGCTTATGGTTTTCTCCCTGGATGTGCTGCAGATTCAACAGATACTCTTTATAGCATTACAGGTACTGCTTCAAACTCTAAGAGATACATTCTGGTTAACACAAAAGCAGAATAAAAACGGGATATACAAACGCTGTCTTACACAGGCGGGCGAATAATTGATTCAGACTAGTGCAATTCAACCGCTGTTGCTGGTTTCCCCAGTGCAGCGGTATTTTGTTTTTATTACAATTTGGAGTGGTATGCAACGGACAGGGGGAATGGTCTGCTAAAATCTCTTTAAATCACGAAATCCGGACGACTTTTTGCTTGTATCATATATCACGAAAAAGCAAGGACTTTTTCCTCAAACGAAGTTAACCTTGGATAACTCTTTTTTCCTAATACTCATCTTAAATTTTCCTTCTTCTTGATGTAAACTTCTTACAGTTCATTTCTATATTATAGGAGATTTTTTTTATGAAGAAATGCATCAGGATTTTTTTAGCAATTCTTGGATTATCAGTATTTTTTTCGACATGTGCTTTTGCTTCTGACTCAACTTCTGGCTCTGCTTCTTCTGACTCAACTCCAGTTTCTCTTTCACTTTCGGCTTCGGATTTACCGGATGGTTTTGCGGGTACTGAATTCAAAAAAATTAAGACTGATACTTCTGTGACCGTTAGCAACAAAAAAGATTTGCTTGCTGCCATCAAAAAGGGCGGGGTGATTTATGTTGACGGCATGATTGATCTTTCTGACGGAATGCTTCCGGAAGTGGGCGGCGGTTCAAATCCGGCTTTGGATGCGTTTGTCAAAAAGAACAGCTCTTTTTCTACTTATTCAGAGTATCGCGAAGCTTATGCTGCTAATTGTAAAGTGGAAACCGAAGACTCAAGCAAGGGGCCGCAGAGCCGCTACTATGAAACCATGCACACGTTGAACACAAAATACCGTGATGTAATCAGGCTTTCTGTAAAAAGCAACACGATTCTGATCGGTTTGAACGAAAATTCCGGCTTTTCCGGCGGCTGTCTTTCAGTCAGCGGTGTTTCAAATGTAATTCTCCGCAATTTGAAGATTGTAGATGCTTACGATCCTTTCCCTCATCACGAAAAAAACGACGGTTACAATGCCCAGCACGATGCAGTTTCAATCGAAAATTCAAAGAATATCTGGGTTGACCACTGTACTTTTGCTGATACAAAAAGCCTTGATCATGTATTGACTGACGGAAAAACTGATGAAAAGTGGCAGACTTATGACGGTCTCTGCGACATCACAAAAAGCAGCGACAATGTTACGGTTTCATACTGCAAATTTATGAATCACTCAAAGACAATGCTGATCGGTTCAAGCGACTCTGAGCAAATCTCGGCTAAAAACCGAAAAGTCACTCTCCATCACAATTATTTCTACAATTGTGCTTCACGCTTGCCGATGGTTCGTCTTTCTTGGATTCATTCTTACAACAATTATTTTGATGCTGACTCTTCTGCACCTTACGGAAACTCTTACGCTCTTGGCGTCCGCTACAATTCTCTGATTAATTCTGAAAACAACTATTACGGTTCAGGAATCAAAAATTCTTACGCCGGACATTCAAGCAAATACGGCACGGTTTATTCTTCTGGGGAAGCCGACAATTCAAAAAGCGGTAAAAAATCCAGTGAATTCAAAGTGTCGGACGATCCTTTGTTTGAAATCTCGTATAAATATGAAAAGATTCCTGCTGAGCAGGTGCCTGACTTCGTTAAGGCAAATGCTGGAACAGGAACCCTTTCTGCTAAATAATTTTAGAAATTTCCCTTACAGATTCGGGAAGTGGTAGGTTACGCCTACTGAAAGGTTTGTGACTTTCTTGCTTAGCTCGGTTTTGTATGAAGCCGAGCCCGAAGAAAGGTAGTAGTCGGTGTTGAAGTATTTTGCGAACAAGCCTGAAACAGTGACTGTAATCTGCTCTGTCGGATAGACTTCAAAGCCTGTTCCTACACAGAAACTGTCCAAAACAGGGTTGAACGTGCTGTTAGAGTCGTCTTTTGTGCCCTGTTTTCCGTATTGTAAGCCGAGGCTGTATGAAGCCCATTTGCAGAATTTCCAGTCAGCACCAACGGCAACTTCCCAGGAATTTGCATAGTCTGTTTCACCAAGAATTGAATCTTGATCTGCGAAATAATTGAAATAATAATTGAAGCTTGTGCTGAGGTAAAGATTTTCCAAAGCCTGCCAGCCTGCGCCTAAATTGAGGGCTGCCGGAAGGTCGGTGTGGAAGGTCGTGCTGTCTGTGATTCCAAATTTTGAGGCAAGGTTTCCTTCAACATCCTTTACCTTGTATTTTACAGAAGATTTTGACTGATACTGAACGGCAAGGTCTACGACTTCGATTGGCCGCCAGTGAATTCCAAAAACTCCGCTGACCGTGTATCCATTTGCCTTATAAGAAATTGTGTTCCCGCCGTTTCCGAGCAAAGAAAATGCGCTGGATTCGATTTCCATCTGCTGTGTTCCATGAACATAACGCAAGCCTGCCGCGAAAGAAAGATTGTCCATGAAAAGGTAGCCCATGCCGAGCTGACCACCGTAAGTTATTGACGTGACGTTGAGTTTATGATTTTTTGCGGCGAACGCTAATGCATTTGCGGCATTTTCTAGCTCTAGTTTTTTTGAACTTGCTTCTGCTGGCAATAACTTTGCCTGCCCCAAATAGCCTGCCGCTTTTCCGCCAAAAAGCATTGTCGTTGCGCTTGTTCCCTCGCTGTATTCAAGAGATCCGCCGCCTGCATAAACACCGAAATTTCCAAAGATAGAATAATTGTTGTGCTTGTAAACAAAATCCGCATCAGGATAGAACCAGACCGTTGTTTCGTCATTTGAGTAATAGTCATTAATTCCGAGTGGGGTAGAGGCAAGAACGTTGCCTGTTTTCATTTCGTTTCCGTATTCTTTAAAAACAAACTGGTTTCCTGCTTCGATGTACAAACCGTCTGCCATAAAAGCAGTTCCGGCGACATTGTAGTAAGAAGCTTCTGGCCTTTTTGCTTCGGTGTTACGGCTTGGATTACGAAGATAACCCGTGCTCATATTGGTTTTGTTCTCTACTCCGCTTGCGAAAACTGCTGCTGCACCTGAAATAAGAATCACAGCTGTGGCAAATCTTTTCATTTGTCTTATACTCCTTAGAAAACTCCGCGTTAGCGGCGTTGCATGGAAGCAACGAATGCCTTCTTAATAAGATTGACATATCTTAAAAAAATGTCAGAATGACATATTAGAAATATTTGTCATGTATGTCAATTTGAATTTTATGACACTTCTGACAATAAACTTGACTTTCCAAACCTTCCAACCTAAAATTAAGTAATTAAAAAGTAAAAAAATGAAGTCAAAAACAAAAATCAGCCTGGTAATTTCAGTCTGTGTGCTCTTTTTCGCTATTCTTTCAACTTTTCTCGCAATTATTTTCATTCAATTTGGAAGCACAAAATCTGAAAAAAACACCAGCCGTCTAATTCTTGGATTTTCTCAGATTGGTTCGGAAAGTGCGTGGCGAACGCGTAACACTCAGTCGATTTTTGAGGCGGCAGAGGCAAATGGAATCCAGATTCTTTTTGATGACGCACAGCAAAAACAGGAAAATCAGCTCAAGGCAATCCGTTCGTTCATCGTGTACCAGGTTGATGTGATTGCTTTTGTACCAATTGTCGAGGACGGCTGGGATAATGTTCTTCGTGAGGCAAAAAATGCGAACATTCCGGTGATAATCGTGGACAGGCAGATAAATGCCCCGGAGTCTCTTTATGCGGGTTTTTTGGGCGAGAATTCGCTTGAAGAAGGACACAAAGCGGCCCAATATCTTTTGAAAAAATGTGTAGGAAAGTCTTCGCCAGTCAATATTCTTGAGATTTCTGGAACTGAAAATTCTTCGATTGTGAAGGGGCGCGCCAACGGATTTAGGGAAGGAATTGCGGAAGATTCAAAATTCAATATCATTCATTCGGAAAACGGGGACTTTTTGCGCTCACGAGGCAAGGAAATAGCCGAAAATCTGATTCAAAAGTCGCGTGATTCCGGCAACTTCAAAAATGACGTGCTTTATTTTGATGAAAAGAGAATCGACGTGATTTTTTCACACAATGACTCTATGACGCTGGGCCTTTTGGATTCTTTTGCGAATTATGGCATAAATCCGGCGGACACAATCATCATCAGTTTTGATGCCGAACAAAAATCAATTGATGCGCTTGTCGAAAAAAAATTGAATTGCGTGGTGGAATGTAACCCGAATCTCGGAGAAATGCTCATGCAGCTTGTAAAGCAGGTTGCGGCGGGCAAGACAATTCCGAGAATCACTTACAACGAAGAAAAAATTTTCACAGAATACGATGATTTTTCAAAATATGAGCCAAGAGGTTACTGATGAAAAACAGGAGCCTCCGAAAGACCGTAAAAGTCACGTACATCATTTTGCTTTCAATCACGCTGATTCCTTCAATTTTCTCCATCGTCGTTTCTCAAATTCACACTCAGCGGTACAACAAAATCATTTCGAACGTCTCTAACGCGAACAGAATCAACATCATCGCCAAAAATGACATTCCCGAAGAGCTTTGGAACATAATCTGCGGCAAAAAAGAAATCAAAGAAGGCCGGCAGTACGAGATGATGAATGAAATCACCTTCGGGCTGGAAGAAATGCTCAGAACCACCAAGAGTGATAAAAGCCGTGACAAGCTTGAAGTTGCGACTCGTGCCAGCGCAACGCTTCTTCGCAACATTCACATTCTTGTCGAGCAGATGGGGTTTGGCAGCACGGTTACACAGAACGAGGAAAGCCTTGACGAAATCCGAACCATAGCCGAGCTTTTTTCGGACATCATGCAGGATTTTATCGTGGCAGAAAGTGAATCAGCTTCCGAGACAAATCTTTCGATTAAAAATGCTTCTATTATATTGACCGTGATTCAATTTTTGATTACGGTCGTTGCGCTTTTTGTTTCGGCGAACAGTTTCCTTACGGTTTCGGGCGCGATTCTGGAGGAGCAGAAGAATTTCCAGAAGGCTGAGATGAAGGCTTTGCAGGCTCAGATTACACCTCACTTCCTTTACAACACTTTTGACACGATTGTCTGGCTGGCCGAGGAAGAAAAGACTGATGAAGTCGTGCGTATTACCAAGGCTTTTTCGGACTTCCTGCGCATTTCCCTGAGCCGGGGTCACGAATGGATTACAATTGGTCAGGAGCTTGACCACATCAAAAATTACCTGACGATTCAGAAAATCCGCTATGCAGACATTTTGAATTATAAAATCGAGGCGGACCAGTCTTTGCTGGGCTTGAAGATGATTAAACTTGTCCTTCAGCCGCTTGTTGAGAATGCAATCTACCACGGAATAAAAAACAAGAGGGGCAGGGGAGAGCTTTCTGTTTCGGTAAAATATGCCGATGAGGCCAAAACAAAAATTCGTTTTTCGGTGAAGGACAACGGAGCGGGATTTACTGAGGCACGGCTTTCGGAAGTGCGGCTGGAGCTTTCTCTGATGGTTTCGGAAAAACTCAATTCGGTTTATGGACTTTACAATGTGAACAAAAAGCTTAAACTTTATTATGGTGAGCAGACCGAAGGCCTTGTGATTGATTCCGAACCTGGCAAGGGGAGTGAAATTTCTTTTGTGATTCCAAGCGAATGTGAAGGAGCGGGCGGAAATGTATAGCGTATTTGTTGTTGATGATGAGCCGATTGTTCTCGAGGGAATCCGTTCCAAAATTGACTGGGAGTCGAGCGGCTTTATCTTTGCTGGAGAAGCTGGCGACGGAGAGATTGCGCTTTCGATGCTGCACGAGGTCAAGCCCGACATTCTGATTACTGACATAAAAATGCCTTTCATGGACGGACTTGAGCTTGCGGCGGCGGTCAAAAGAATTCAGCCGTGGATTAAAATCATAATTCTCTCAGGGCACGATGAATTTGACTATGCGAAAAAGGCAATTTCAATCGGAATTGAAGACTATCTTTTAAAGCCTTTTACGCCCGACGAGCTTTTAAAAAGCCTTCAGAAAACAGCAAGCCAAATTGACAAGGAGCGCAAACAGCTTTCGGACATTTCGCGGCTCAAAGAAGAATTAAAATCGACCGAGGCTCTCAAAAAGAAAGAATTTTTGAACAATCTCGTGCATGGCGCGGAAAACATGAGCGATGTGATGCAAAAATCACAAGAACTGCACATGAATCTGATTTCGCGTTTTTACAAAGTCTTAATCAGCCGAATTAAAAGCCGAACCGACAATATCCAGAATCAGGAAGAAGCCTGTTCGCTTCTTAATTCGTACTCGGCGAGCTGGGAAAGCGCGGAATGTTTTTTCCATCATTCAAATCTTCTGGTCTGTATTTTCAAGGGAAGCACTCGTGAGGAACTTGACGAAAGCATTTTCCATGCGGCAGAAGCAATTGCCCACATCGCCACCAAAAATGACGACTGCACGGTGCTTACTGCAATCGGAAAGACGGTGGAACATCTTTCTCAGCTGGGGCTTTCTTATGCGGACGCAAAAAAAATTCTTTCGATGGGCGGAAAAGAAGAAAAAAACAGGATTATCAGCTCCGAGGATTTGGAAGAAGGACTTGATTCGGATTCAAATTCGGCGGCAACAGGAATTCTTGACCTTAAAGAAAATGACCCGCTCGTGGACAGGCTCAAATATGCTGGAAAAAATGATATTTCTGCGATTATCGACGAGTCAATGGAATTAATTCGCAATAATCCCGGCCAGTTCAGTGTGTTCGCGTCCTATCTTCTGGTCGATTTGATTTTTGCGGTGTCAAAGCTCGTTGAAAAACTTGGCGGGGATATAAAGGAATTGAAGCCCGAAATCTTGCAGCGGAAATTCATTGATGATGCCGTGGGCGACGAAAAAGATTTCCGTAGCAAAGTGGAGCAGGTTCTTTCATTTGCGTTGGAATATCGTGACTCAAAAATGACAGGAAAGTACGGGGATGTGATTTTAAAGGCCAAACGCTACATCGAAGAACATTACGCCGATCAGAATACTACGCTCACCCAGGTCGCAGAGGCCGTAGCCCTTAGCCCCAACCACTTCAGCACGATTTTTTCTCAGGAGTGCAAGACGACTTTCATCGAATATCTCACGAACGTGCGGCTGGAGAATGCCAAACGTCTCATGCGCGAGACTGAAATGAAAGGCTACGATATTGCCTACGAATGCGGATTTTCTGACCCGCATTATTTCAGCTATATTTTTAAGAAGAACACCGGGCTTTCACCGCGGGAATACAAGCTTAGTTTTTAAAGGCAATTTTGGTCGCTGCATTTGAATATGGAAATTAGTTTGCCCGCTTTGTTTTTTTTACCACCAGAGAATACATAAAAGTCATTGTTATTAAAAGAACGGTTAGATAAAGCGGAAGAAGCGAAATTGAAATGTACTTAGAAATCAAACCGAACAATGGTGGCATAAAAGTGGTTCCGATGTAGGCACTTGCCATCTGAACGCCAACAATTGCCTGTGATTTGTCTTCGCCAAAAGTTGCAGGCGTTGAATGGATGACACAAGGATAAATCGGAGCGCAGCCAAGACCGATAATTATGAATCCGGCAAGCGCAAGAATATCTGAACCAGGAATAAGCAGCATAAGAATGCCACTTGCGATAATTCCTTGTCCTATGCGGATTAAGGCTTTGTCAGAAAATTTCATCGTGACAAAACCGTTTATTGCTCGCCCGACCGTAATTCCTGTATAAAAAAGACTTGCAAAGAAAGATGCGGTCTCTGCTTCAATTCCCTTAAAAATATTCAGGTAACTTGCTGCCCAAAGCCCGGTCGTCTGCTCAACTGCGCAATAGCAGAAAAAGCAAAGCATAATCGGCTTCGCGCCTTTGATAGACAAAATTTCTTTTAAACTAAGGACTTTTGAAGGCTGTTTGCTTTCTGCTGATTCAGAAACTTGATTTTCATTTTTGCGGGTTTTCCAGATTGGAAGGCTTACAAAAAGAATTGCCGTGAGGACAACCTGGAAAATTCCTACATAGCGGTAGCCCATATTCCAGCTGTTTTGGCGTGAAAGGGCAAATCCCATAAGATAAGGGCCGCTGGCAGCTCCAACTCCCCACATACAATGCAGCCAGCTCATGTGACGGCTTTTATAATGCAGGGCAACATAATTGTTCAAAGCCGCGTCAACAGAACCGCCGCCAAGTCCATAAGGAATCGCAATCAGGCAGAGAAGCCAGAAACTATGGCTGACAGAAAAGCCAAAAAGAGAAAGACAGGTTATGGCAACGCTTACAGCAGTAACAAGCCCGGCCCCGAATTTTTTTGTGAGACGATCGCTGTTCAGGCTCGAAATTACCGTGCTGAAAGCAATAATCATGGAAATTATTCCAGCATAAGAGACAGGAACATTTAATTCATGATGAAGGACTGGCCAAGCTGAGCCGAGAAGAGAATCTGGAAGCCCCAAGCTGATAAAAGCCAGATAAATGATTGGTAAAAGTAATGTTGCCATTTTGAATCTCGATGAATGGTCGTTGGAAGTTTTGCTTCGCTGTCTTTTAAATTTATCATATTAAAATATGAACGTCAAACTAAAACACTGCGAGGAAAATTATTCTGGCAGAATGTTAAAATCCTTCAGTGCTTTCCTGGAAGTAATATGAAGTTTTTCAAAGATTGTTGCCATGTGACGCTTGACTGTTTCCACGCTGATAAAAAGTTCTTCTGCTATCTGAGCATTTGTATAACCGAGTGCAGCAAGACGAGCGACTTCTTTTTCACGGGGAGAAAGTTGTGAAAAAGGCTCTTCTTTCTTTTCATGAGATTTTGGAAAAACCTCTTCTATGAAAATCCAGTTTATTCCAGAAATTAATAATTTTATTCCAATGCTTATCAATAACGGACGGCAACTGATAAAAATCAGAAGAACAAATCTTATTATTGAAATATCTTCTACAACAATATTTCTGGTAATAATTTGTTCATATTTTGAAACTGTAAGAATTAGTTGAATAATTGAAATGAAGGCTCCTGATAAAATACATGCCTTAGAACTCGAAGCAATTAAATGAGAAATTTTTTTGGTCTTCGTCTTCAGTTCGGCAGTCAGTGTGAGAAAAACTATGATGATACAAACCAAAGCAAATTCTATAAGCATTGTACTTCTTCTATTCAGAAAGATGATTCAGTTTTGCTTCCACAGAAAGCAGAATAAGATTAATAATCACCGCGTAAAAACAGGGGATTGTGGCAACCAGCATCTTTGGCCCGACCGAAGATTTGTCGTCTAAATAAGTCAAAACTGCACTGTAACCCAACATCAATATTATAAGACTTAAAAATAAAACAATATAGCGCAAAGTTGAAATTGAATTTTCCAATTTGTGGGTGTCAGAAATATTACTTTTTTTATCAGAAAATGCGCATTTTATTCCTGCCCAAAATTCTTTCCATAAACCATTAGTAAAAAGCAGGACTAAAGAAGGAAGTGCAATAAGAATAAAGGAAGGCAAATCCATCCATGTGTTGATTTCCCCAAAGCGTACGGAACTTTCATTTTTAGTATAATTCATGATGACAAAAATAATTAAGCCAAAAATGGCACATGTATATATTATAAACTTCATGAGACCGAATACTGCTTCTTTTGCAGATTTTTTGGAAGTTTCGATAGGAGATTCATTTTCCGACATGATTAGAATCATTTGTTTTCTTACAATTGCTTTTATGCAGAAAAACAGAATCTCAATAGTACAAATATTTCTGACAGATAAAATAATAAGAGAAAGCTGGAAGCCCAGTGTCTGAATATTCATCCAGTTTACATAATAATAAACCATGCCGATGCAGACAAAAAAGATTGCTTCGTATGCTGCAACTTTTGAGGCATATATAATTGATTTTTCAACATCTTTAAGCGTTTTGAGTTCAAAGTTTGCGAATGTATTCTTTAAGGAGAATATTCTTAAAAATGTTTTTCCATATCCAGAAATAAAAATAAACACAGCAAGAATAACAATCTGCAAGCAAAATAGAATTAAATCTGGCCAATAGAACAAACTGCCAAATACAGCACCCCCATTCAGTGCTGTTCCAAAAATTGAAGTTATAAGTAAAATTAGACATGACAGCAATATATTTACAATCATTCTGTTCCTCCAGTGCAAGCGATAAAATTCTTGCGGATGAATTATCTTTGAGATGTTATTATTATTGAGCGTGGAGAACACAAAAACAAGATGTAAAAAGTTGTAATTGATGTGTAATTTTAGTTTTCTTTTTTTTCATAGACAAAATTTGCATAAAATTTATAAAAAGAATAAGATGAGCTATGGCTATATTATCTGAAATTAAAGATCGAAGAAGTATTAGAAAATATAAATCTATTGAAGTTACGGATGAGCAGCTGAATGAGCTTTTGACGGCAGCTTTTCTGTCACCTTCTGGCTCTAATGAACAGCCGTGGGACTTCATAATTGTAAAATCTAAAGAAATGAAAGAAAAAATATGCCAGGCTGATCATAATCAGAAGTGGATGCTTCAGGCCCCTGTTTTCATCGTTTGTATCGGAAAATCATCATACCGCAAGGATGGAAGCATGGAACGTACAATCCGGGATTGTTCAATTGCAATTGCACACCTGTTATTGCAGGCGCAGCACTTGGGTTTGGGGACATGCTGGACAGGATGGTATGAGCAGGATGAAATAAGAAACTTGCTGGGCTTAACTTCTGAAGATTATGTGACAGGCATTATTACAGTTGGTTATGCTGATGAAAGTCCAGCTGCAAGACCAAGAAGAACACTCAGTTTTAAGGTGATTTGAAAAAATATTAAGCTTCAGAAAGCAAAAAAGCGGGTAGGGGTTTAACCCGCCATTGTGCCGAGCATGATTCTTATCAAAATCATATAGCATACGGTTCCGGCGATAATCGACAGATACATGCTTTTCTTTGTGGCCTGAAGGATGATTACCAGCAGGCTTGAAATAATTTCCGGGAGACCAAACGGTTTTGTAGTTATATCGATAGCTTTTAGACAATAAATTACAAGGATGGTCATAATTGCCGGAGGAAGAATTTTACCAAGATAAACAATTACATTCGGCAATTCCCTTTTTCCGAAAATGATGAATGGAAGTGCTCGTAAAAGCCAGGTCACTATGGCTGTTAATGCAATTACTGCAAGAGGATAAAGTTCAGTCTTCATTAAAATCCTCCGTTCCTAGAAATTGGTTTCTTGAAAAATAAAATCATAATAAGAGTAGTTGTCATTGCTGGAATCAAAAACTTCTGGGGACCAAGCGCAATTAAAAAAATTGCTGAGCAGAGCACCGCAATAATAAACGGCATCTTAGTCTTATATTCTCTAAACTGATTTACAACCACTACAAGGAAGAATGCTGTGGCGGAAAAATCAATTCCCGTAAGGTCAAATTTAAGGAATGAGCCTGCCAGCGCCCCGATGAAGCACCCGAAAATCCAATAAAAATGATCCAGCATGGCTATAAAAAAATCAGCTTTCTGGGTATCGACATCATCTTCGTATTTTACGGAACATAAGACAGAATAAGTTTCGTCTGTTAAAGTAAGAATCATATACGGATATCTGATGCCCATCTTTCTGAACCGATCGATAAATCCTATTCCGTAGAAAAGATGCCTTGCGTTTACAAAAAGGGTCATGACTGCAATGGAAAGCAGGGAAGCACCGGATACCATCATAGGAACCATTATAAGCTGCATTGAACCTGCAAAAATAAAGACGGCAGAAACGACAGAAAGCAGAATGCCATAGCCGGCATTGTTCATCAAAATTCCAAATGCAATTCCTATGAAAAGGTACGTAAAGAAAATCGGAAATGTATTTTTAAGTGCGATTTTAAATTCTTTCATATTTTTACAAATTTTGTGCAGATGTATTCGATGATTTTAGCATTTTTTAGTGGCACAAAACCATATCTCCTCTTAAAATTGAATAATAGACTTCATCTATTATTCCTTGGTTACATTTTCCAGATTGCCTGAGAATTCCTTCGTATTTCATTCCCATTTTTTGCATTGCTCTTCCTGAATTTGGATTTTCAGCTGCATGTTTTGCATATACTCTATTTGCTCCTACTCTTATTATCTTTTTTGTATCTTCAACGGATTCATAAGGCTGCCATCGTAAAAACTTTGTTACTTCCTTTTCTTTTGCCCAATTATTAAACATAGCATTAGCATCTTCAATTTTATGCTTTCTGAGAATTAGTCGCTCGGTATAAATATTTATTGTTCCTTTATGTTTCATATTAACTTTTTCCTCCTATAACGCACCCCTGTGATCGGTCGGCATAACAACTGGCTGTACCGCAGCGGGCTTGACCCGCTGTCGGCTTTGAAGTGCATGTTAGGTTTTATTTCTTAAAGCTATTACAAGCTTCTTCAACCTTCTTAAAATCAATTACAATTTTTCCAACAGGAAATTCTGCTTCAGTTGCAGTGCATTTTTTTTCATACAAATTCTTTGCAGTTTTTTCTATTTTTTCGCGATTATCTTTACAGAAATTATATTCTGCCAGCATAAGCATTTTGTAACTGAAGTCTCCCTCATCATTGATTTTGTAATCTGTGAGTTCGGAAGATGGAACTGGTATCATAGAATTAAAGCGAAGAGTTCCATACAATTTTTCCTTACTTCTCATGTAAATTGTTGTAAGATTATTTTTTCGGATTTTACCGTTATCGTAATCTTTATCTTTTGGAGAAGACATCGGAACAAAATATTTAAAACCATTTATTTCAGTTATAATACCGACATATTTTCTGTGATATGTTCGTTCATCCGGTTTGTTTTTCATTACGTGAGTTTCGATTTTTGAAAGGTAAGCAATATATTCATCGCTTACAATATAAAAAACATTGTCCTCTGCCACTTTGTCCTCATAATACGTCTGGTCAAGGTACGCTTCGGTTTAAGCCTTGACTCAGCCGTTTTTAGGGTTTGTAATAAACCCTAAATAAAAAAGGCGACATTTAAGTCGCCCGTTAAGTTCTCCAGTTTGGGTCGGAGCGTACCCAGTTTAAGTTTTCCGCTTTGAGTCGGAACGTACTCAGTTTAAGTTTTCCACTTAGGGCAGGAAAGCTCCCAATGATTTAAATATAACCCTGAATAATGCAGAAGTCAATAGCAGATTCTTACAATGTATTATGGAATATAAATCTATATGTTTAATAATTGTTTCTTCTTGGCATCAAATTCTTCTTGTGTCAGAATTCCTGAATCAAGTAATGATTTTAATTTAAGAATTTCATCTGCAGCAGAAACTTGATTTTGAATAACAGTTTTACCAGAAGATTCATTTGCCATTTGAGTCTCAATAAATTCTTTTATTTTTAATGCGGTTTCATAATCACTATTCGATTGAAATAAAACAGAGTTTTCATCTAATGCAGCTTGATATGCACCAGTAGTAAATGATTTATTTTGATTTGCGCCTATTTCGGCAATCTAAATATAACCAGTTGTTATCCAATCAGGTTTTTTCACTTCTACAGAACTAATTCTATTTATTGGGATTTTTTTACTATTAGTTCTTTGCAATAAAGATTTTTGAGAAATTTCAACAAATTTCTCATCGACTGAAATAGTTTTTTTCAATTTTCCAGTTAATGTTAACATTACGACCATCCTTTATTTTTGATAATAAATGTTGGTTGATTTATCTTATTAACAATAAGTGCCGCGCAAAGCGGCATCAACCTAACTACGCACTTAAACAGCGGCAAGCTTAACTTGCCGTCTGCTTTGAAGTGCATGTTAGGTTTTATTACATAACTGGAATAATTAATTTTAAATTTAATTCTTCTATTTGATTGAATCCTTTGTCTGCTGTAATAAGTGGAAGATTCTTTACAATAGCAGAAGCAGCGACAATAGCATCTGGAAGCTTTGTTTTATACTTTTTAAGAATTTCAATTGTTTTTCTTTTTATTTCGTCTGTTAAAGAAATCTCTTTACAATCAAGCAAGAGTGATTTTATGTTATTTTCTTCTTCAGCTGTTATTCCAGAAAAAGACAAGAGCTCCATCTCTGATATAACTGAAAAAGCAAGTTTATTCTGCAAAAACGGAGTCATGCACGAATTACCATTCAGCAGATAGATTAAAGCATTTGTATCAGCTAAAAAGTCAGTTCCATTCATTTCTAATTTCCTTTTGAATTGAAAGACCATCTTTTTTGAAATTTACGGAACCAAAGTATTTTGAAAGATTGGGAGTTTTTTCAGTTTTTACAGTCTGATTATATCGATACAGAACAAACTGAATATAGTTTTCAATATCAACGAGACATTCTTGAGGAACAGCTTTTATTTGTTCAACCATTGTATCATAAGACATAATGACCTCCTATCTGCAAATTTTTTTATATTATATCATGAAAATGCTATTTTTTCTATAAAAAAATCCAGTCAAGCTTGACTTGACTGGATTTTTATCCTTTTTACAGAATTTCAAATGTCATAACACAATTCATTCCTGCACCAGGACCTTCTATTGAGATACGTTTAACATTAGCAAAGGTTTCGAATTTTAATGACTGTAATGCACTGCAAATATTTGGCATTCTATTGCGAATTCCAAGTTCATTGCGAATATCACCAGCACGAATTCTAATTATTTTCTCGCCCTTAGCACGGGATGGAATAATTCTTGTATCTCTGCAATATTCTCGAATTTTGTCTGCTTGTGATTTTTCCATATCTTTCTCTATGAAAATTAGAATTGTAAATAAATTTCACCTCGACTAACACCAAGACAAAATTCTTCTGCTGTGTAATTATGCTTATCCATAAACAAATAGACATCTTGTCCATGATTTAGCTGAATATAATTTTAAATTCGTTGGAGTGCAGCAGCACTTATTCTGCCTTGCGAATACAAATTATTCGCACCTATGGCGATATAATCAACTGCCTCACTACCACGATATTCTGTTACAGGGTCGATTTTTCTTTTTGGTTGTGCACTTGACTCTGCAGCCGCTGCCAGTAAATCATCATGTCCTGTTATTTTTCCTTCTTGAACAATCTTTGCCATCCATTCTTGGATAGGTGTTGAAAATTCTTTCCAATGCGGAATTCTTGAAATAATGATTTCATAAATTATGGATAATTTTCTTTCCAGTAAAATAGAGGTCTTTGTCTTAATTTTTCTCCATTACCATTCCAATTGGTAATATCCATGTTTTTTCCATAAAAATCCTCCTTTGGATTTTCTATTACATACAGAGAAAATCTGTCGGAAGATTTACCTTATTAACAATAAGTGGCGCAGTGCGGCGTCCACATAACAATGAGTTAAACCGCACAGGCCTTGAGCCTGTGTCGGCTTTGAACTTCTTGTTATGTGATTTCTTATTCAATCAGTAATTTTATATTGTCCACAACAGAATTAATTTCCTCTTCTGTTGATTTTTCGATAAAATCGCAGTTTCTTTGTCTATAATCAAGATTTTTTACCTGATCACTTAAAATACAGCCGTTGATAGAATGATTTTCCAATACAATTTCAAAAGGATAACCTTTTATATGGCTTGTGATAGGGCAGAATAAAGCAAGACCGATTTTCTGATTGTACTTTTTCTGAGAAATACAAATTGCAGGCCGGCGTCCTTTTTGTTCATGACCTGCCTGAGGATTAAAGTCAAGCCAAACTAAGTCGCCTTTTTCCGGAGTATAATTTGATGCTACCATTCTTCATTACCTACCGAACTGCCGGCTGAAATTTCTGAATGGATATTTTCAGGAGTAACCATAGCCAGCATGTCATCAAGACTCTTTTTCTGAGGGAGGATTACAATTTTTCCTTTTTCTGCAATAACTTCAATTTTACTGCCGCTCTTTACATTGTTGTCTTTTGCCCAAAGAGATGGAATCCTAAATCCGAGGCTGTTGCCCCATTTCTGAACTACTGCCTGCATAATGCTATCTCCACACCCCTTAGTATATACAATGTATAGTCTTATTGTCAAGAGATTTTCTGCCAATAATCTCTATATGCAAAGTTATCTATTCCAATTAAAAGTTCTTCAGATTTTTTGAATCCGAGCTTTTCGAAAGCAGTTTTTCGCTCGATTGCATACAAAGGGATTTTAGTAATTATTTTATTGGTATCAAAAAGTTTAAATGCAGGCTCAATTATTTCTTTTAAAATTTGCTCTATTATGCCAGACTGTTCAAAATCACTTTTTAAATCCAGTCTCAATACATCTGCATGATTGAAATAATCATTTCCTTCTCTATTAAAGAGTTCAATAGTTCCAATCGCTTTATTATTTTGCTTTTGTATTATTGTCCATCTGACAAACCATTTATTTTTATAAGAATCAATCCAGAAGTGAATAGCTTCATTCATACGCTCAAGTGTCGGATAATAAAAATTATCTCCATGACAATTATCACTATTAAAAAATGGAAGGGCATTTTTATCGCTATACACTTCCTGTAAATCATTTGCATCATCATTTGCTACAAAACGTAATAGATACTTTTCATTTTCAAATACAGGAACTTCTTCATATACAGATTTCATTCTTTTTCTCCTAAGCTCCCCAGTGTGGGCGTCCACATAACAATTGCTTAAACCGCAAACCGGCTTGACCGGTTTGTCGGCTTTGAAGCTTTGTTATGGCAATAATATTTCTTATACAGAATTAGATTTCTTAAATCTTTTTTCTTTAAGAATTATTCTGTACAATTTTAGAAGCTACGCTTCTATTATTATTTATTTTCCAAGCGGCGTAAAGCCGCGTACTACTGCTTCTTCGCGTAACCCCAAAAGTTCAATTTCATTTCAGAAAGCAAGCTTGACTTGCTTTCTGAAATTGTCTTCTTTATTTTACAACGTATTTCTTGGTTTTATTTAAATAAAGTTAAGTTAATACATTAACCTCATTTTTCCAAAAGCCTTGAAACGTTTGTCGTTATTATTATATTTTCGTCGTGTTACTCCATTGATATCATTTATGCCATCACCGTTTATGTCTTTTTGTGTACTATCAATAAAATAAATTATACCATTTTCTTCTTTTTCGAAGATTGCAATATGTGAAACAGTATCACTGGTTTCTTCACCCATAAATAAAAGATTACCTTTTTTTAAGTCTGCACGGGTTATAATTGTAGACGCATTTTTATACATGTAATTTGCAGTCATATCAGATTGGAGTAAAATATATTTTGTATCTACAAGTGCATATTTATAGCACATTATAATTAACCCAGAACAATCTATTTTTATTGCTGTTCGTGCTGGATCTTGTCCACCTAAATCATATTCTGTTTCTGATTCCGCGTATAATTCTGCGAATCGATATGCTCTTTCTGCAATTTCTTCAGGAGCATCTATTTCTGTGTATTCATAATTATTCGGAGGATTTTGGCAACTCATAAACAATAGATCAAAAACAAATAAACATAATGTTAATTTATTTTTGAAGATAAAATAAAGCATTACGCATTTCTTGAAAGAGTTTTGTTTCAATCCTTTTATTTTCATTTTTACTTCCAAGCGCCCAAGTGCGGGCGTCCACATAACAATTGGTTGTACCGCAGGCAGCTTGACTGCCTGTCGGCTTTGAAAATTATGTTATACGATATTTTTTACAGATTTTACAAATCTATAATTTCATATTTACTACATTTCAAAACTTCTTTCTATACATTAAAGATGTTTTTACAATCTTAAGCGGCGTAAAGCCACGTCCTTCCGCCACCTTGCCTTGCCATAAAGCTAGATTAATTTTTTCAGCAAGCTCGACTTGCTGAAAAAAATATTCCCCGAAAAAGCTTTGTTCTATTGACATTACATCAAAAGAGCTTTATATTCTATGTTGTAAGGTTAATAGAACAAAGCTTTACAGAAAAACACTAATTATGGGTAGCAGATTTACCCAAGGAGAAGGCACATGAAGGTAGCTGTAGTTTGCTCAAACGGTAAAGTAGGAAAATTGGTTGTTGCAGAAGCTCTTGCGGCAGGTTTTGAAGTCACAGGTTTTGCCCGCGGTGAAAACAAAAGCGAGGCAAAGAATTTTGTGCAGAAAGACATCTTCACTCTTACAAAGGAAGATTTGGCAGGTTTTGATGTAGTAGTTGATGCATTCGGCGCATGGGTAGAGAACGAATTGCCTAATCATGGAAAATCCCTTGCCCATCTCTGCGACCTTCTTTCTGGTACAAAAACTCGCCTTGTAATTGTAGGCGGAGCAGGTAGTCTTTATGTAAACAAGGAACATACAGTCCGTGTCATGGACACTCCGGATTTTCCTGATATGTTCAAGCCTCTTGCAAATGCGATGGGTAAAGCCTTGGATGACTTACGAAAAAGAAGCGATGTTCAATGGACATACATTAGCCCCGCGGGAGACTTTCAGGCGGACGCTCCAAAAACTGGCAGCTGGATTTGGGGCGGTGAAGAACTTACCCTTAATTCAAAAGGGGAAAGTATCATAAGTTATGCAGACTATGCGGCAGCTTTAGTTGAAGAAATCAAAAACGGAAAGAACATTCAGAAAAGAATTTCGCTAGTCCGTAAATAAAGATTGGGGGATGACTAATAAGTATTGTCATGCTGAACTTGATTCAGCATCTACGCCATATATAGTGAAGAGATTCCGAAACAAGTTCGGAATGACACCGTGTAACAAACTTATTAGTCAGCCCTAATTTATCGGATTGCGCTATAATGGAGTATCGTATGGAAAATAAACTGACAATAAATGACATAGCTTCATATTTTGGACAAAG